>ENA-UOJA01001214-UOJA01001214.1-human-gut-metagenome-genome-assembly--contig:-C19-NODE-1214-length-21973-cov-29.906196_pt1 | contig 21973 bp, 19 predicted proteins | sample MGYA00242337_ERZ723884 | MGnify/ENA metagenome assembly ERZ723884
ACGGGTGCCGACTGGCGCCCGTCTAAAAGGGGATACCCTAAAATTGGAAGTTTACAGAAATCGCCAATTTCAACAGGATATAACCATCATAAGCAGGTAAGTGAATGCTCATACCATAAGGTGTGGGCTTTCCTTGTTTGTATGGTTATAGGTGTTTGGCGATACCTTCTGATACACATTCAAGATTTGGCTCACACCTTCTTTTTATGCCTTAAAACTAAGGATATGGGTATGAGAAAGATATTGTTATTAAGTACACTGATTATGGTATTGCTGGGAGGTATTATCTATATAGACAGCCATACTCGGTTAGATAATGCTTTCAAGAAAGCTGGAATAGTCATTCAACCGCCATTCAACCAGTTGAGCATTAATAGAGATGCTCTTTCTGCATTAAGCGTTAAAGACTTATCTACAGATACTCATTTGATAGGTGCATATTACTATATGGATGACAGCAATATGGATGATTATCACTTCTTTACCCTAAACATATTTGATCTGAGTTATCTCTTTACAGAGAAAATGGTTAAAGATGAGGTATATTATGCGAGCTACTTGAACTCAACCTTGAAGAATATACCTAATGGCAGTTCTGCTTACAGAAGATTAGTAAATGATGCCCCTGCTGTGCTATATCATTATCAAAGGGATATGGGGGACAGTTTATTCATCCCCACTAATGTAGCTGTTATATGCTGTAATAAAAAGGCTTACTATCTGGAGGTGTCTGCCATAGGCAATGTTGATAAGTGGTTTGACAAGATAGAGCAGTCTATTTCTTTCAGGGACTTTGCAAAAGAAAGGATATATAGCATAGCTTTTATTGTATTGCTGTCTATTGTCATAGCCATAACATTAGTCTTTGTGGTTAGGGAGGTCTTTACCTCAATCAAGAATAAATTGAAGCATAACAGCTCCAAACTTTTATGGATTAATAAGAAAGCCTATAATCTTTACAGGTACATAAAAGCCAATATTATTGCAGGTATTATATTGGGGTTAATTATCGCTTGTGATTCGGAATTGGGCATATTTATCATATTGGAAACATTAGTGAAGAATAGTTTGATATTGCTCTATTTGAGAAAGAAAGCTCCAATGGAATACTCAGAAGATTACCTTGTACCACAATGGTTTAAGGACAAATTCTATAAATATCTGAATAACAGAGCAGAACTTAGAACCATACTATTGTTTTTATACATTCCTTTATTCTATGTCATACCATTGCCCTTTGGAACTTATGCAATAGTGTTCTACATTATACCAGTAAGTCTGCTAATAGTAGCATATATTGGTTTCAAGTGGATTAGAGCAGGAAAGAATGAAACATTATAATGAAATATAAAAAGTTATGAAAAAGCTTGGAAAGATTATCGGTTGGTTTTTGGTAGTAATGTGCATAGTAGGCTTGTTTCAGTCTATAGTTGCAATAGTGACAATCTTCACATCTGTAGGGGATGAAGTCTATTGGGCTAAGAAACAGTTACCTACTTTTTTGTTCCTTACAGTTGTATTTGGGGGGATTGCTTATTATTTGCTTGGTAAGAAAAAAACAGAGGCTATTGAACAGCAAGAAGCTCATATAGAGAAGATTAAGACAAGCTATAAAGTTCTTATATATCTCTGCGAAGCTGTCATTGTATGGATTGGAACTCTTATAATCTGTGGGATTGTTATGCTAATAACAAATAGCGTGTCAATGATGCAACTGGCAATGCTGATAAGTATTATAGGCATTATCTACTTCTTGCCTTCACCTCAAAAAGTGTTTAACTACTGGAGAAGAAGAAAGCAGCAATGAAAAGATACAAAACATCACCACAGCCCGCTACTAAATCCTATATTGGAACTACTGGCAGAATAGTACATGAAACTTGCTATGGTAGCCAAGAGGGAAGAATTGCAAAACTAAGAACTAAAGGCATCGGGCTATTGGCTAATCAGAAGCTATTGAATAGCTATGATTGCTACTTATGTCCTGTCATACAGGATGGCAAGATAGGCTTCATCAACAGCTTTGCAGAAGTTGTTATACCACTTAAATATGACAGTTTTACAGGAGAGTTCAATGAGGTTGAATCCATGATTGTTGTATATAGAGACAACAAGTGTGGAGTATTGAATACAGATGGGCTTGAAATGCTTATGGGAGAATATCAAAGCATATCTCTGGTAGGTACTCAATATGCCATAGTCATGAACTCCGAATATCAGAAAGGCATCATTGAAATCATGACCAACCAAATGACTGTACCCTTTGGAGAGTATGACAGCTTCAACTATTACAATAAGATTTTAACAGCTCGCAAGAAACTCCTGAAAGGGTTAATCACTCCTACCGGCAAGTTAATTACACCTATTCAATACAAGTGGATTGGAAAGGTTGAATATGGGTCACTTAGAGTTATCATAGAAGAGAAAACAGATGATACTGTAATAAAGAGGTGGGGGCTTTTAGATACACGAGGTAATGAGATACTTCCTGCCATCTATGACAACATATCTCCAATTAGAAGTAATGGAAGTGTAGTTTATGCAGTAAAGGACAATAAGACTATCAAGTTTGACATAAGTAATTTAACTCAAAGAGCAAATATAGAATAATATGGAACAGGACTTACGTTGGAGCATAGTCAAGACAGGCTTACCTCTGATTAGTGTTGAGCTGACAACTGATGATGGGAACAAAGGCAACTTATGTTTTCTGATTGATACTGGAGCTACCATAAACATCATATACAGGTTTGTATGCAAGCACTTCACCAAGTCTTTCATTGAGCTTGAAGGCTGCGGTTCTATGATAGGCTTTGAGGGCAAGGAGCATAAGACCCAATATGTGGGAATAACTTTTCAACTGGAGGGAAAAGAATACTCTGGAGTGTTCTCAGTCATAGAGGAATACAAGGGTATGAAGCATATAGAGAATGAATCTGGAATACAAGTGCATGGAGTGCTTGGTATGCCTTTCCTAACAGCTAATAACTGGATTGTGGATTTGGACAAGCTAATAGTAACAAGCAAATAATATTGGTATGAGACATATATATTACATTAATGGGAAAAGTGTCAATGCTGAAACTTATTGGAAAACTGTTGATAATCAAGATAGGCAGGAATTTTTACATAAGTCTTGTATAAAGTATTATAAAGAACATCCTGACAAATTTGAGGTACTATTTAGATTTTCTGATGAAAAAATGCTTTATTGGAATATGTTGACAGCATATATTCAAACAGATGATTGGAAAAAAGCAGAAGCATTGCATGAAAAGAGTAATAAAAGATTACAATTAGGATGCTTGATATGTATGGTGGTAATATTTATGCTCCCTATAATTCTACTAATTTTAGGAGTAGAATGAGATTATAATAAAATGGTGGAATAAGCTTAATGATACCCCTCTTCTGGACTAGAATTAACCCAATAATGTAATAACTAAGTGATTTATGAAGAAACAGGAAATAGAAACTTAGCACTTTCATAAGTGCATTCATTGGTATTGCATGGGGGATGTTGATGATGCTATTTTCTATTTAACATGCTAAAATAATAATCATTTAGAGTTCTCAAAATAAGTTACCTGCTTACCCCGAAAAGGGTAGGCAAGGTAACTTTGCTTGAAAAAAATTATCAGCTCTTGGCTTTCACAAGATAACCATATACACCACCTCTTTTTATTCTTTCTATTTTCATGTCTCTCAAAACATGACCTAATGTTTGGGTAGAAAGTGCTTTATGACCAGTCTTTTGAACCAGCTGCTGTTGTATTTGTGTAGTGGTTAAGAACAAAGCCTCGTCTTCATCAACACCGCATTTGTCAAAATGATTAACAAATGCTTCCTCCTCGACCGAAACCTCTCTGAACTCAGCATTCATTCTGTCAAGTTCTGCTATCTCACTTTCATCAAACCAAAATTGGAAACCAGTCTTGTAAAGATGAAGAAGCTGTGCAAACAACTGGTTTATTGGAATATTGTGCTGTAAATTAATGTCTATTGCTTCAAAACATAAAAACCTTCTGTTGCCAGTCAAATCTCTTAAAAAGTGCTTTCTATTAACAGTTCCAGCAAAAGATGCTCTTTTCCTATAATATTGACTGATAGTAGTATAAGCCCTTCTCATGCTTGTACCCTTCTGTGTCATAAGTTGCTTTACACCATCTAAACTTTTATCAGACAAGTTTTCAAGTTCATCCATCAATATGAGTATACACTCTGAAATTTTAACATTTGTTTCTTTATCCTTTGTCAACACATATCCCTCATGGATATACTCTTGGAACTCAACTGGTAATATTGTATGAAACCACGTAGTTTTACCAATTCCTTGCGCTCCAGAGAGAATAATGGCAGTTTGATTCATAGCATTCACATCAATCAAGGATGCAACCATTGCTACCATCCACTTTTTGAGGCACTTGGCAAAATGTAAAGGCTGAGTAGTTCTTACAGTTGTGGCTAATTGAGCGACATAATCAATGCCATCCCACTCTGGTAGATTGTGCAAATAATCTCTGAAGGGGTCAAATTGAGGAACATAGTCTGATTTTAAAATCATCAGTAATGTATCCTTTGAACATTTAAAGTTTTGAATTTTAACTCTTTTTAAGATTGTATTAAACTCGTAATCTTCCAAATAATGGAACTGTTCATCAGTTCCTCTGACTTTCACTAAAAGTCTTTGTGTGATTAGATTGAATTTGAACTCATAATGCCTTGTCAAATAAGCTTGTATCTGTTCTATAATTGAATTAAAACCCTCCTCCTGTTTCTTATCAACAGGTTTCTTAACCTTTTGGGTATGGTAAGATGAAATTACTGCGGGGAGATTTTTTAACATGCTCCCTCCTTTCTGGCTTCAATACATGACATCAGCATCTCATGGGTCATGTATAGTTTACCTCCGAAATTGACAAAATTAATGAGTCCCTTGGCTCTCCAATTAAATAATGTCCTCTTGGTTACTTTGAAGATTTTTTCCAAATCAACAAGGTCATAAAGGATGGACTTCTCCTTTCCTGAGTTTCCTATAGCTTGGTCACTCGCTGAGTGAACTATAGACGCATCAGGAGCGTATCCAGAATGTTCATCATATCTGTTCATTGCTCCTTAATTTTAAATACCTTGTGGCAGGACAAGGTGTTTATAATCTATCTGCATTCATCCTGCCGTGAATGTTGATACAAAGTTCTGTGATTTACTTTAATTGTCCAAATTTTGCTATGACAATTTTGGCTGATTTCTTCATTTTTCATACTTTTGCATTGCATAAGGTCTTAATATAGTGAATGTAAGGGTTTATTGGACTTTTCATTGGACAAAAGATTTAGAAGTTGTTTAATTTTCTGATATATAACAATATAATACAAAGGGTTCGATTCCCTCCAGGTCCACGGAAAGAATTTGAAGAGGGCGTCTCAGAATAATATGGGACGCTCTCCATTTTTTATGAGAGCGAACAAATAGGGATATACACATAGATATATAAGAGAAGAGTTTTCTCGCCTTTGTTGTTACTTCCTTGTTAAAAATTGATTTCATCTTTATTTTTGAAACTTCAGTGGAGGAAAGGATATTTTAAGTTGACCACAAGAAATGCAATGAGGGCATTGATGTGATAATTATACTCTGAAATTACATGGTTATTTGTAGATTCCAATAAAACTATATTTCGTCACTTTTCACCAATAAGAGTTGTCTAAAAGTATCTGACAAGAATTTTATATTACGTAAGTTATCTCTTTAACCTTTGAGAAATATTTAAAAGAAGAGGTATGGAAAAGGGATATAGGATAATAATTTGAGAATATTGAGGTATTGATCCTTTAAGGTTTGTGGTGTAGAATTTAAAAATGAACAAATAAAGATTATCTGTTTCTGATCGAATATGAACTTTCTATAAAAAGAATCTCCCCTTATATGCTTTATTGCGAATAAGGGGAGATGAAAAGTGTCTTTTGTGTAGAGGATTTAATTTAAATTAGAATCCAGCTAGTTCAATGACTTTATCTACAGCAGCATTTAATCCGTCAGGATTTTTTCCTCCGGCTGTAGCGAAGTGAGGCTGTCCACCGCCACCACCTTGAATCAGTTTGGCAGCTTCGCGAACCAATTGTCCTGCATTCAATCCGGCTTTCACCTGGTCATCGCTCATGGTGACAGTCAGCAACGGTTTGTTTTCGAATACACTGCCGATTACCACAAACAGGTTTTCTGTGAACTGTCCTTTCAATTGGAAGGCGATGTTCTTCACTGCATCGGCTGGCATCGGAAGTACGGCTTTAATCACTTTTACACCGTTGATTTCCTTGGCGTTTTCAATCAGCTTGTTCTTTACAGAGGCCTCTTTCTCTTTCATGAATTCTTCCATCTGTTTCTTCAGGCCGGCATTCTCATCGATGTACTTGGTAATGGCAGCTTTCAGGTCCGGAGCGTTGTTGAACAAGGCTTTCAGGTCGTTGATGGTATCCTGTACGGTATCGAACATTTCTTCTACCTTGGCACCGGTTACGGCTTCGATACGGCGTACGCCTGCAGCTACAGAGCTTTCAGACAGGATTTTTACCATACCAATCTTTCCGGTAGCAGATACGTGTGTACCTCCACAGAACTCGATAGAGGAACCGAACTGTACGACACGCACTTCGTCTCCGTATTTTTCACCGAACAGGGCGATGGCACCCAGTTCCTTGGCTTTTTCAATCGGCAAGTTACGGTATTCTGTCAAAGGAATGTCTGCGCGAATCTTGGCATTTACCAGGTGTTCCACTTCACGCAGCTGTTCCGGAGTCACTTTCTGGAAGTGAGAGAAGTCGAAACGCAGAGAGTCTGGAGTAACCAAAGAACCTTTCTGTTCTACGTGGGTACCCAGCACCTGGCGGAGGGCTTCATCCAGCAAGTGCGTACAAGAGTGGTTGGCGGCACAAGCGGCACGTTTGTCGGTATCCACACAAGCCATCATCGGTGCATCCAGATGTTCCGGCAATTTCTTGGCGATATGGATTGGAAGATTGTTTTCCTTCTTGGTATCAATGATGTCGATGGTTTCGAATTCGCTGACCAGTACACCGGTATCACCTACCTGACCACCGCTTTCTGCATAGAACGGGGTTTCGCTTAAAACAATCTGGTAGAGTGTCTGGTTTTTCTGTTTGATTTGGCGGTAACGCAAGATGCTGGTTTCGTATTCCGTGTAATCGTAGCCTACAAATTTGGTTTCACCTTCTTTCAGGGTTACCCAGTCACCGGTTTCTACGGCAGCGGCATTACGAGCACGCTGTTTCTGTTTTTGCATTTCTGCTTCGAAACCTTTCACGTCGGCAGTCAGACCATTTTCACGAAGAATCAGTTCAGTCAAGTCGAACGGGAATCCGAAGGTATCATATAATGTAAAGGCATCTACTCCACTGATTTCAGTTTTTCCGGCAGCTTTTGTTTCGTTCATCGTCTTATCGAGCAGGCGGATACCTGTTTCCAGTGTGCGGAGGAAAGATTCTTCTTCTTCCTTCATCACTTTCTCAATCAGCGGCTGCTGGGCTTTCAGTTCAGGATAAGCACCTCCCATATTTTCAACCAGTACCGGAACCAGTTTGTACATGAAAGCTTGTTTCTGCCCCAGGAAAGTATAGGCATAACGTACGGCACGGCGCAGGATACGACGGATTACATAACCAGCCTTGGCATTCGATGGCAGCTGTCCGTCGGTGATAGAAAAGGCGATGGTACGAATATGGTCGGCTACCACACGCATGGCTACATCCACTTTCGGGTCATCACCATATTTCTTGCCAGACAAATCGCCAATCACTTTGATGATAGGCTGGAATACGTCTGTATCGTAGTTGGAAGTCTTTCCTTGCAGGGTACGTACCAAACGTTCGAATCCCATTCCGGTATCGATAACCTTTGCAGGAAGCGGTTCCAATGTTCCGTCGGCTTTGCGGTTGTATTGCATGAACACAAGGTTCCAGATTTCAATTACCTGAGGATGGTCTTTGTTTACCAGTTCGCGTCCCGGAACGGCTGCTTTTTCTTCGGCTGAACGAGAGTCGATATGAATTTCAGAGCACGGACCACAAGGACCTGTATCACCCATTTCCCAGAAGTTGTCGTGCTTGTTTCCATTGATGATATGGTCTGCAGGGAAATACTGTGCCCAGTAACCGGCAGCTTCATCGTCACGAGCCAGGCCTTCTTCCGGACTTCCTTCAAAGACAGTAACATACAAGTCTTTTGGGTCCAGCTTCAGTACCTCTACCAGGTATTCGTAAGCCCAACCAATCACTTCTTTCTTGAAGTAGTCGCCAAATGACCAGTTACCCAACATCTCAAACATGGTATGGTGGTACGTATCGTGACCTACCTCTTCCAGGTCATTATGTTTTCCGCTCACACGCAAACATTTTTGTGAGTCGGTTACACGTTTGTATTTAGCAGGATGGTTTCCAAGTATGATATCCTTGAATTGGTTCATACCGGCGTTGGTAAACATCAGGGTCGGGTCGTCTTTGATGACCATTGGTGCAGAAGGCACAATCTGATGTCCTTTTGACTCAAAGAACTTGACGAATGAGTCGCGGATTTCATTTGCTGTCAACATAGTCGTTATATTGTCTTGTAGTTAATATTCTCAAAATTGATTTGCAAAGATAATCGCTTTTATTATTTTTGTCTGTATGTTTGGTGCAAAAACTTGATGTTTTGTTGCTTAAATTTTTCCAAAATCGAACCACATGCGTAAAGTCTATTATGTTTATAATCCGAAAACACGTACTTACGACCGTATTTATCCTACCATGCGACAGCGGGCATTGAGTTATCTCAGACAGTTGTTTGTAGGTATGGGGCTGGGTGCCGGAAGTTTTATTTTGTTAATATGGATTTTTGGTTCACCTTCAGAAAAGGATCTTCGTACAGAGAATTCACGGTTGTTGTCGCAATATGCCATTTTATCTTCTCGTTTGGATGAGGCTGAAGGGGTGATGCTGCGTTTGCAACAACGTGATGACAATATCTATCGGGTGATGATGCAGGCTGATCCGTTGCCCGATGAACAGCGATCTGGGAAAGCCAGCAGTGCGCGTTACAATGAGTTGATGGATATGGCGAACAGCCGTCTGGTAATTCATACCTTACAGAAAATGGACGGTTTGGAGCAAAAAATTTATGCGCAGTCTAAATCTTTTGATGAAGTCGTAGCGCTTTGCAAGCAGCACGATAAGATGCTTGCTTGCATCCCTGCTATACAGCCGGTGTCGAATAAAAATTTAAAGCAGACTGCCTCGGGGTATGGCATGCGTATAGACCCCATTTATAAGACTGTGAAATTCCATGCAGGAATGGATTTTTCGGCAAATATCGGAACACCGGTATATGCTACGGGAGATGGTCGAGTGAAGCAAGCTGGATGGGACGGACTCTATGGGAATTGTATTATTATAGACCATGGTTTTGGGTATGTGACTCGTTATGCACATTTGAATGCCATTAAGGTACGGGTAGGCCAGAATGTGACCCGTGGAGAAGTTATCGGGGAAGTGGGTTCTACCGGGAAAAGTACAGGGCCACATTTGCACTATGAAGTACGTGTAAAAGGAAAGATTGTGAATCCTGTGAACTATTACTTCATGGATTTAAACGCAGACGATTATGAAAAGATGATTGAGATAGCTGCCAATCACGGTAGAGTATTCGATTAAAAAAAGGAGATTTTGTATGGCTTTAAAGGCAGAAAAAGAATTGAAATTGTATTATTCCATTAGTGAAGTGGCTCGGATGTTTGGCGTGAATGAATCGTTGTTGAGGTATTGGGAAAAGGAATTTCCCATGATTTCTCCTAAAAAGGCAGGTGGTAACATTCGTCAATATCGTAAAGAAGATATAGAGAATATCCGTTTGGTATATCATTTAGTGAAAGAAAAGGGGATGACATTGGCTGGGGCTAAGCAGCGTTTGAAGCAGAATCGGGAGGAAACTTTGCAGACAGCTAATGTCGTGGAGCGTTTGAAACGTATCCGGGAAGAGTTGGTGAGCATGCGTAACGAACTAGACTATTTAACGTAATGGCAAGAATAAATTCGGCCGAGAATCTTTTCCCCGGCCGAATTTTGTGTGAATCGTATATTTTTTAGTCGGTAATTTTGTCATCAAAACTTTCGATGCGAGTTACTTTTTTGATACTTTCCAGTTTCTTTAAGTTTTCACAAATCGTATTTACATCGTCTACATCGTGTACGAAAAGCTGGATTCGTCCTTCAAAAATTCCATCATTGGATTCGATGTTCAACTTGTGGATGTTGACATTTAACTGCTGGGAGATAATCTGGGTTACCTGATTCAATACTCCGATTCCATCAATACCTTTTATATATACATTGACAGGGAAGTTAAGGGCTTTTCCAGTTTCCCATTGTACAGCAAGTAATCTGTTCCCAAAACTGGTTTTCAGTTGGGCTGCAATTGGGCATTGTCGTTTGTGAATGATGATACGGTTGTTGTCATCAATATAGCCTAACACATCATCTCCTGGTATCGGTTTACAACAATCAGCGATGATATAGTGCTTTTGAATTTCGTCAGGAGTGAGTCGCACCACTTTCTTTTTGTCAATATTTAATTGTGGCGTGCTTTCCTTGGGTTGTTCATTGGATTGTGTCTTCGATTTACTCCCTCCAAAGGCAAAAGCAATATATTTTTTCCAGTTGGTTGGTGTAGGCTTTTCTTTTAATTCGTTTTTATCCAAATCACCTAGTACGAAGACCTTTTGTCCAATCTGATACATTAAATCCTCAGGTGTTTTCAATTTGTGAAGTGTGCATAATTTCTGAATATTTGTATCATTGGCTTCAATGCCTTCCTTTTGGAAGAAATCATGTAACATGTCTTCCCCTTGTTGCTGTGTTTCTTTTCGTTCTCGTTTCAGGATAGAAAGTATTTTAGCTTTCGCTTTTGCTGTAGTCGCAAAATTTATCCATGAGGGCTGTACTTTCTGTGATTTGGAAGTCAGAATTTCCACTTGGTCTCCACTTTGCAATTTATGACTTAGTGGAACCAGTTTATGGTTTACCTTTGCTCCGATACAATGGCTCCCAAGGAAAGTGTGGATAGAAAAAGCAAAATCGAGTGCCGTGGCGTTTTGAGGCATGGTTTTGATTTCACCTTTTGGAGTGAAAACAAATATTTCAGATGCAAAAAGGTTAAGTTTGATGGTATCCAAAAAGTCAATGGCATCCGGTTGTGGGTCATCCAGGATTTCTTTGATTGTTTTCAGCCATTTGCTGAGCTCTCCTTCGTCTTCACTACCTCCGCCTTCTTTATATTTCCAATGAGCGGCAAAACCCTGTTCTGCCACATCATTCATTCGTTCACTTCGAATCTGTACTTCAATCCATTGTCCTTTATTACTCATCAATGTTACATGAAGAGCTTGATAACCATTGGCTTTCGGGTGACTGACCCAGTCGCGCAGACGGTCTGGATGAGGTTTGTAGATGCGTGAAATAGCTACATAAATATTGAAGCAATCATTTAGCTCTTCTTCTTCATTTTTAGGTGTAAAGATAATTCTTACAGCTAGAATGTCATAGATTTCTTCGAAAGTAATATGCTTGTTCTGCATCTTATTCCAAATGGAATAAGGTGATTTGACACGTGCCAGAATTCGATAAGGAAGCCCCATTTTGTCGAGTTGTGCCCGTATGGGAGCAGTAAACTCTTCAAACAAACTATCTCTTTCAGCTTGTGTGGCTTTTAATTTATCTTCTATTTTTTGGTAGGCTTCAGGATGTTCATATTTGAAACTCAAATCTTCAAGTTCTGTCTTGATACGGTTGAGTCCCAAACGGTTGGCTAATGGCGCATAGATATAAAGGGTTTCTCCTGCAATTTTGTATTGTTTGCTGGGAAGCATGGAACCAAGGGTACGCATGTTGTGCAGGCGGTCGGCTATTTTGATGAGGATGACTCGGATATCATCATTCATCGTGAGAAGCAGTTTCTTGAAGTTTTCTGCTTGTGCCGAAGCTCGGTCTCCGAAGATACCTCCTGAGATTTTTGTCAGTCCGTCTACAATTTGGGCAATTTTAGGACCGAACAGATTTTCAATGTCTTCTACAGTATAATCTGTATCTTCTACTACGTCGTGAAGTAAGGCCGAACAGATGGACGTAGATCCCAAGCCTATTTCCACACATGCAATGCGTGCGACGGCTATAGGATGTAAGATATAAGGTTCGCCCGAACGTCGGCGCACTCCTTTGTGCGCCTGTCGGGCGAAATTAAAGGCTTTCGTAATAATTTCAACTTTTTTCCGGTGTTTGCTTTCTAGATATCGGTCCAGAAGTTCCTGGAATGCATCGTCAATCAGTTTTTCATCTGCCTGTTCCTGCGTAAGTTTCTCCTCAGTCATAATTCTCTCCCTTCTTTGAATCAATAATGCAAAAATAGGGAAAAATACGAATCTAACAAGCAAACGGTTACTTTTCTTATCGGATGCGCAGTGATTTGCCGGCACGGATATTGCTTCCCTTTATGCCGTTCAGACGCCGGAGCTGTTTCACACTTACTCCATATTTTGCGGCAATACTGCCCAATGTTTCTCCATTTCGAATGCGGTGGTATACTGCCTTTTTGTTACTCTGTTTTTGAGTAGTGGTGTTGCTTACAGCTACTGTACTTCTTCGAGTTTGATAGATTTCTGGCTTGTAGTTGTATATGCTATCTTCATGGTCAATGAAACAGCTCATCATATCAGTTGGGAGTCGCAGGGCATACGGTTTCTCATTTCCAGGGATAATGTCTTTTTTGAACTCCGGATTGAGGGCGCGCAACTGGTCGATGTCAATTTTACATACTCCAGCTATTTGATTTAAATTCAGAGGGCGGTTGATATGAACGGTGTCGGTACTTTCCGGCATGTTCATTTCCATTGGACTGATGTAGTGCTCGCAATAATATGTCATGATATAATTGGCGGCGACAAAAGCCGGCACATACCCTCTTGTTTCTTTGGGCAGATAATTGTAGATTTTCCAGAAGTCCGTTTCTCCTCCAGCCCGGCGAATGGCTTTGTTGATGGTGCCAGGTCCGCAATTGTAGGCTGCTAATACCAGGTTCCAGTCATGATAAATGTCATACAAATCTTTCAGGTAGCGTGCTGCCGCCCGTGTAGATTTCACAGGGTCTCTTCGTTCGTCTACCAGTGAGTTGACTTTTAGTCCATATACCTGTCCAGTGCGGAGCATAAATTGCCATAATCCCACAGCTCCTTGTGAAGATGTAGCAATAGGGTTGAGTGCTGATTCAATGACAGGGAGGTATTTCAATTCCAACGGAAGGTCGTATAAGTCGAGTGCTTCCTCAAAAATCGGCATGTAGAGGTTGTTGGCACTTAACATAAAGGACACTTTTTGTCGAAGCCGGGTGGCATACATGTCGATAAATTTGCGAATAATGTCGTTGTAAGGCATTTCAATAATGGCAGGGATGCGTTGCAAGCGGTCCATATAAATGGAATCGCTGACTTCCGGGTTTTGGGTACTCATGGTACAATTTTCTGCCGGATTTATATAGTGTTTGGATATCCAGTCAAGATAAAGACTGTCTGTGGTAGATATCATTCCTTCCGGCAAATCTATTACATCCTCCTGTCCGTTGGCCGCTTGTATAGTAATGGTCTTTTCTGTCTGCTGTGCGAAAATAGAAGAGGCACTACAGAAAGTAGCGGTCAGTAAACTGAAAATTAGCTTTCTCATTTTTTAAAATTTAATACAGCATTGTACTCCGACTCCTTGCGGACGGTTACGAAATGCATCGTTGAAAACTGTGGGCTCCCATTTCATGCTCAAGTCCTTGCTGATATCGAAATCAGACAATTCGGCATCTACATAGGCATCAATCACTGATAATAAATATACACCAATGAATGCAAATATACTCAAATCGCGTTGACGGCGATAAAGGTCTTTTCGTTTACGGAGGATTTCTTGCCAGTACTCCAAGCGGTCGTTTACGTTTGTGCCAGGAGGCAGGAAATCTTCGTAGCTTTTGTTGTTCGGGTTGTTACTCATGATGTCCTGATAGGCTTGTGAGTAATCTTTATACATTTGTCCGTTCCATGTCAAGGCGTATGCACAGCCTACAAAACCTCCATAAATAAGAGGAAGTTTCCAGTATTTACGGTTGTATATCTGTCCTGCTCCAGGGATAATCAAGCCTAGCCATACCGTGCGATTGGAATTGGGTATCCAGCGTTTTTTCTCTTGTGGAGCAGGTATACTGTTTTGTATGGAGTCATTTTGTCGTGCCAGCAGGGCTGTATCTACAGGAGCTTCCAGCGTTTCCAGTTTCAATTGTCGCTGTAGGTCAGTTGTATCGGCTAAAGCCAGACTGTCTGTCTGATTTTTTGTCCGGATAGAATCTGCAGTGAGCACTCCTTCCCGGTGTTTCTTGGCCCGTTGGGCATGGGCTTCCGTGCAGTTCAGTAGAGACATGCATAGTAGCAGGACAAACGACAGGATATATGTAAATATATGTGGTTTCAACTCGCTTTTTGTTTATTCTGTTTTTTTCAAAGAGTCCAAAATCTCCATGATTCTTTCCAAATCTGCTTCACTGTTGAATGGAATACTGATTTTTCCTTTTCCTTTGTTTGTACAAGAAAGTTGTACTTTAGTACCAAAGAAGCTGCAAAGATGATTTTGCAGTATCGAGTATTCTTCCGATAGTTGCGTGCTTTTGGGGGTAATTGTTTTTCCTCCGCTTTTTACGCTCTCTCCATTTGACAGTGCTTTTACAATTTCTTCTACCTTACGTACGGAGTAGCCTTGACTTACCGTTTCATTGAAGATGCGTATTTGGGTTTTCGGATCTTCCAAGGTCAATAGAGCCCGTGCATGTCCCATGTCGATTTCCTTGTTCTTCAAGGCCATCTGAATTGGAGCAGGCAGTTTTAGCAGGCGTAGATAATTGGCGATGGTGGTACGTTTTTTCCCCACTCGTTCACTGAGCCGTTCCTGGGTCAGTTCGTATTGTTCAATCAGGTGCTGGTAAGCCAGTGCGATTTCCAGTGAATTCAGGTCTTCACGCTGTATATTTTCTATCAACGCCATTTCCATGACATTTTCGTCATCGGCTGTTCGGATATAAGCCGGAATTGTCTTCAAACCGGCCAGTATGGAGGCTCTGTAGCGTCGTTCCCCTGCAATAATCTGATAAGAATCCTCGCTTAGCTGGCGTAAGGTAATAGGCTGTATGATGCCAATTTCAGCAATGGAGTCAGCCAGTTCCTGTAGAGCGATAGAATCAAATTCACGACGAGGTTGGTTGGGATTGACAGATATCTTGCTTAATTCTATTTCATTAATAGATGATGATCCGGAGGTCTTCACCTCTTCGTTGGATATCAGGGCATCCAGTCCTCGTCCTAATGCAAATTTTTTCTGTACTGCCATATACTTTTATTTGCTGTTTTTTGTTATAATTTCGTTGGCCAAGGCCAGATGATTTTTTGCTCCGGTAGATTCTGCATCATAGAGAATAGCCGGAATGCCATGGCTGGGTGCTTCGCTTAGTTTGACATTGCGCTGAATAATGGTTTTGAACACCAGTTCCTGGAAGTGTCGTTTCACTTCATCGTAAATCTGGTTGGCCAGGCGCAGGCGTGAGTCAAACATGGTTAGCAGAAATCCTTCAATTTCCAATGAAGGATTGAGTTTTGTCTTGATGATTTTGATGGTATTTAAAAGTTTGCTGATCCCTTCCAATGCGAAATATTCACATTGTACGGGAATAATCACCGAGTCAGCAGCTGTCAATGCATTGATGGTAATCAATCCAAGTGAAGGAGAACAGTCTATTAAGATGTAGTCGTATTCGTCTTTCATCGGTTCCAATGCGTGCCGCATGATTTTCTCACGATTTTCCAGGTTCAGCATTTCGATTTCAGCACCTACCAGGTCAATGTGAGAAGGTATGATGTCTAATCCGTCAATATCGGTTGTATAAATAGCTTCCCGGATGTCTGCTTGATTGATTAAACATTCGTAGATTGAACAGTCGATATCTTTCAAGTCCACACCTAGACCGGATGAGGCATTTGCCTGAGGGTCAGCGTCAATCACTAGTACTTTCTTCTCGAGAGTAGCTAAAGATGCAGCCAAGTTAATAGTCGTGGTAGTTTTACCTACTCCTCCTTTTTGATTGGCTAAAGCAATAATTTTTCCCATATTAATCAGTTTATTCTGATTGCGAAGTAACTAATAAATGATGACAGTGTCAATTAAATTTCAATGACTTTTTTGAAAGTGTTGAAAACTCACCTTATCTGTTAATAACTTCACGCGGGCAAAGATATATATTTTTGGTTAATTGCATGGCCCGGTTTGGTAAGATTAAGATTTGTTGTAACTTTACACACTTAAAAAAGATTGGATAATAAAATATGATGAAAGAGAAACCGTTTTTGCTGTTGTCGAATGATGATGGCTTTGCTGCAAAAGGCATTCAGGAATTGATAAAGGTTTTGCGGCCGATAGCTGATTTAATGGTAGTTGCACCTTCAGGTCCTCGCTCAGGAGCTTCGGGTTCCATTACTTCTGAACATCCTCTTCGCTGTACGCAATTGAAGTCTGAGCCTGGTTTCACGTTGTATAGTTGCACGGGGACTCCAGTTGATTGTGTGAAATTGGCTTTGCATGATTTGGTGCCTCGAGTACCCGATATGGTAATTGGCGGAATAAATCATGGGGATAATTCTTCGGTGAATGTGCATTACTCAGGAACGATGGGGGTTGTAATTGAAGGGTGTTTAAAAGGCATTCCGTCAGTGGGATTTTCTCTTTGTAATCATGATCCTGAGGCTGATTTTACGCCCACTTTTCCCTACATACAACGTTTGGTGGAGGAAGTCTTGTTGCATGGCCTTCCTTTGGGAACTTGCTTGAATGTGAATTTCCCGGCTGTAAAGGAATTGAAAGGTGTACGCGTTTGCCGACAGACGAACGGGGTGTGGACCAATGAGTTCGTGAAAGCAGTACATCCAAGAGGCGGTTATTATTATTGGCTTACGGGTTCTTATAAGAACAATGAACCGGATGCGGAAGATACAGATCATTGGGCTCTTGAGCATGGATATGTAGCTGTGACTCCTACCCAAATTGATGTGACGGCATACGCGTTGAAAGAAGAGTTGAATCACTGGAATCTTCAGGTATGAAATATTATTTGATTGTAGGAGAAGCTTCAGGCGATTTGCATGCTTCTAACTTGATGAAGGCTTTGCAGAAGGCTGATCCGCAGGCAGAGTTCCGTTTTTTCGGAGGCGATTTGATGGCGGCAGTGGGAGGTTCGTTGGTCAAGCATTACAAGGACATGGCCTACATGGGATTTATTCCAGTCTTACTTCATTTGCGGACGATTTTCCGAAATATGGACTATTGTAAGGAAGACATTGTCCGTTGGCAGCCGGATGTGCTGATTCTGGTTGATTATCCCGGCTTTAACTTGAAAATAGCAGAATATATCAAGGGGCATACTCATATTCCGATATTTTATTATATTTCACCTAAGATATGGGCTTGGAAAGAATATCGTATCAAGAATATTAAGCGTGATGTGGATGAACTGTTTTCCATCTTGCCTTTTGAAGTAGATTTTTTTCAGAAACATTCATATCCGATTCATTACATAGGCAACCCGTGTGTGGATGCAGTTGATTGTTTCCAACAGGAATATACAGAGGATTTTATACATTTTGTCTCTCGTAACCATCTGGAGAATAGGCCAATCGTGGCTTTGTTGGCGGGTAGCCGGAAGCAGGAGATAAAGGATAATCTTTCGCGTATGATAGAAGCCTCCCGTGCGTTTCCGGAGTATCAGTTTGTTATTGCGGGGGCTCCAGGTATTGCTCCTGAGTTTTATCAGATTTACACTGAAGGTAATGCAAAGATTGTTTTTGGGCAGACTTATGATTTGCTTTCGCATGCGGTAGCCGCTTTGGTAACAAGTGGTACGGCCACTTTGGAAACAGCTCTGTTTCGTGTGCCTCAGGTGGTGTGTTATTATACGGCCTGTGGAAAGCTGGTCTCATTTTTACGAAGGCATATCTTAAAAGTGAAATATATTTCACTGGTTAATCTGATTGCAGGGAAAGAAGTGGTGTCTGAATTGGTAGCCGATGGAATGACGGTAAACAATGTGAAGGAACAGCTTGCAAAGATTCTTCCAGGCGGTGAAGGCCGGAGTCGGATGCAAAAAGAGTACGAGTCGTTGATTCGTATATTGGGTGAGTCGGGTGCTTCTGACAGAGCCGCAGTCCAGATTGTGGAATTGTTGCGGCAAAAATATAACAGGTCCTCAAAATGAATTGAGGACCTGCTTTTATCTTATTAGAAGAAAGAAATTACATACAAATAGACTACTGCAGCTGGTACAGCCATTAAGGTACTGTCAAACCGGTCTAGCATACCTCCATGTCCAGGGAGGATGTTTCCGGAATCCTTTATGCCCAGTGTGCGTTTCAGTAGAGATTCCGTCAAGTCACCCCAGGTTCCGAATATAACAATTGTTAGGGCCAGTCCAATCCATACACCTAATGTCATGAAGGGGAAGAAATGTGCCATGATAATAGCTGCGATGATGCTGAATGCGCCTCCTCCAATGGATCCTTCCCATGATTTCTTGGGCGAGATTCTTTCGAACAAACGATGTTTGCCAAACAGCATTCCTGTACAGTATGCACCAGTGTCGTTTATCCAGGTAAAGATAAAGATGGATAAAGGCAATATCGGGTTGTACTGTATGTTGTAATGTGCTTCACTGCCAATAGAATGATAGGCCAGTACATTCAGCATGGAAAACGACAAGGCGATGTAAACCTGGCTCATCATGGTATATGCCCAATTGTTCAACGGGTTTTTCTTTTTCAGATACAGTTCGCTTACTAGCAGATAAATGATAAGGAATAAATAAGGAATCAATATCTCGTTCTGTCCTGGCATTACTCCCAGATAGGCGAATCCGAAGAACAGAAAGACACCAGCCAACATGCAAATAGGCTTGTTGATTTCTACATCCTGCTGCTTACTGACAATGGTTCCAAATTCATGAATGGTCAATGCAGTAATAAGCGCGAACAGCAAGGAGAAAGAAATAGGTCCTCCTAAAATGCATCCTACCAGGATTCCTACGAATATGATTCCTGTAATAGCTCGTTGAATAAAATTACTTTTCACGTCGTTTTATATATTTCCAAATGAGTAGTCTGTTATTTTTCTTCTTCAGGTTGTGGAGATTCATCCGATGAAGGTTTTTCTTCTGGATTTTCTTTCTCGTCAGAAGTTTGTTGCGGCTTGCTTTCCAGCTGTTTGCTTTCTTGTGGCTTTTCTGCCTCAATTTGTGCATTGGCTGCCATTATTTCTTCTGAACGTGAAGTCCATGGACGTTTGCCGAATATACGTTCCACATCTTCTGCAAAAATAACCTCTCGGTCTATCAGCATTTGTGCCAGCTGATTATGTCCTTCACTGTGTTCTCTCAATAACGCTTTTGCCCGCATGTATTGTTCATTGATCATGTTTTGTACTTCTTGGTCAATGAGTTCGGCGGTATGTTCGCTGTATGGTTTGGTGAAGCTATAATCTTCGCTGCTGTTATAGTAACAGAGGTTAGGGAGCTTGTCGCTCATTCCGGCGTATGCAATCATGCCGTATGCTTGTTTTGTCACCCGTTCCAAGTCGTTCATGGCTCCTGTGGAAATATGTCCGATAAAAATTTCTTCCGCAGCACGTCCTCCCAGTGTGGCACACATTTCATCCAGCATCTGTTCCTTAGTCGTAATTTGACGCTCTTCTGGAAGATACCAGGCTGCACCTAACGCACGCCCTCTGGGCACAATGGTGACCTTGATCAGCGGGTTGGCATGCTCCAAAAACCAGGAGATTGTAGCATGTCCTGCTTCGTGTAATGCAATGGCGCGTTTTTCGGCTGCTGTCATGACTTTTGTTTTCTTTTCCAGACCACCTACAATACGGTCGATTGCTGCCAGAAAGTCATCTTTGCCTACGCTCTTTTTTTGGTGGCGAGCTGCAATCAAAGCTGCTTCGTTGCATACATTGGCAATGTCTGCTCCGCTGAATCCTGGTGTTTGACGGGCCAGCAGGTCTACGTCTACACTATCATCCAGCTTCAGGGGTCTCAGATGTACCCCAAACACTTCCTTTCGCTCATTTAAATCTGGTAAATCAACGTATATCTGACGGTCAAAACGACCTGCACGCAGTAAAGCCTTATCCAGGATGTCTACTCGGTTGGTAGCAGCTAGGATGATAACACCGCTATTGGAGCCGAAACCATCCATTTCGGTTAAAAGCTGATTCAATGTGTTTTCGCGTTCATCGTTTCCTCCCATGCTCGGGTTTTTACCGCGCGCACGTCCTACCGCATCAATTTCATCAATGAAAATGATACATGGGGCTTTTTCCTTTGCTTGACGGAACAAGTCGCGTACGCGAGACGCTCCCACACCGACAAACATTTCTACGAAGTCGGAACCGGATATGGAAAAGAACGGTACATCTGCCTCTCCGGCTACAGCCTTTGCCAGTAATGTTTTACCGGTTCCCGGAGGACCTACCAGCAAAGCACCCTTAGGAATTTTACCGCCCAGTTCCGTATATTTCTGAGGTTGTTTCAAGAAATCTACAATCTCCTGCACTTCCTGTTTGGCTGCAGCCTGTCCTGCTACATCCTTGAATGTGATGCGGTTGGTACCTTTTTCAAAAAGCTGTGCCTTACTTCTGCCTACATTGAAAACATTCGATGAGCCACCGGCACCTCCTCCGCCTCCCATGCGTCGCATAAGAAACATCCAGAGGGCAATAATGGCGACAAAAGGCAACACGTTCCAGATTATCAGGCTGAAATAGTCATTTTTCTTTTCATATTGTATGGAACCTGTGAAGTTTCCTGATTTTGTTTGTTCGTCCAGAAATTTCTCCAATGCTTCCATAGAGCCGATTTGTACATTGATGGCCGGGCTTCTGCCTACTTTGCTTGCGTCTTTCTTAAAGACGTCTACAATGTGCTCCGGTTTGATGTACATTTCTACCGTATTGTTGTCGTATGCCACTATTTTATCGGCATACCCTTTGGTTATCATTTCCTGAAATTCCGTATAGTTTACCTCTTTGCTGGCACTCCCTTCATCACCAGATATATAGAGAAAGCCGAATACTAAGGCAATAATGACATAAAGCCACGTCAGACTAAAACGTGGTGCATTTAGTTTAGGTTTATTATTTGTATTGTCACTCATATCGTTTCCTTATTATATTAATCTAAATCGGGAATGTGGGTTAATTGTGCATCTGCCCATAAATGTTCCAGATTGTAAAAAATGCGAACTTCTGGCAGAAAGACGTGAACAATTACATCGATGTAATCCATGGCTACCCATTGCGCGTTTCTTAAACCGTCTATGGCATAAGCCTTGGTTCCCGTTTCTTTTCTGACATGTTCTTTGATTGAATCAACGATGGCGAGTACTTGGCTTGGCGAGTTTCCTTGACAAATGACAAAATACTTGCAAATTGTATCTTCTATTTCGGTTAAATCAACAATGACGATTTGTTTGCCTTTTTTTTCTTGAATCCCTTCTGTGATTTTTTCTATTAAATTTGTTGTTTCGTTCATTCTTTTGAATATTCCTATTTTTAAAATGAAAAATAAAGTTCTTTATATAATAAGGGCAAATATACTTGCTTTTCTGTATATCACGAAAATTTTTGCTTGAAAGAAGATGAAAAAAGAAGAAAAATATATTTTTGGGAAGAAAAAAACGGGTGAAAGCTTTGTATGTTCCAAAAAAGTTGTACCTTTGCACCGTCAAACAAAAAGACAACAATCGTTCTTTTGACTTTGGGCTATGGTGTAATGGTAACACAACAGATTCTGGTCCTGTTTTTCTTGGTTC
>ENA-UOJA01001241-UOJA01001241.1-human-gut-metagenome-genome-assembly--contig:-C19-NODE-1241-length-21568-cov-63.328174_pt1 | contig 21568 bp, 14 predicted proteins | sample MGYA00242337_ERZ723884 | MGnify/ENA metagenome assembly ERZ723884
GCAATATGTTGTGATTTGCTTTCAGAATTTTTAACTTTACACCAGCAACAACAACATTGCTCGCCAGTGCTATCGCTTGCAATATGTTGTGATTTGCTTTCAGAATTTTTAACTTTACACCAGCAACAACAACATTGCTCGCCAGTGCTATCGCTTGCAATATGTTGTGATTTGCTTTCAGAATTTTTAACTTTACACCAGCAACAACAACGGGCTTGCTGTAAGTGATTGAGGTGTAATGAATTAAACGCCATTTGGCGATTAAAAAAATCCGGCAGATTTCTGTCCGGATTTTTTGTGCCCGATTGGTTTTTTTAATTCTGCCAGTATCTGATTCCGTCATATTGCCCTGGGAATAGAATCGAATCGCAGTTATGGTTTTTCGCACCTTGTCGCCTCGACGAACAAAACAACCTGTATCCTCGAGAAGTCAGGCAAAGAAAAATTGCTATCTTCGCAGAAATCGGAAATGAAACGGAGAAAAAATCATTGAATTTATGGAAGAACCGATATTGAATGCCCATAACAAGGCAGAATACGAGCCGGCGCACACTGCTGAGCATATCCTTAACCGCACGATGGTCAACATGTTCGGCTGCCCACGTTCACGCAATGCCCATGTCGAGCGGAAGAAAAGCAAATGCGACTACATCCTCACTGCCTGTCCCACAGAAGAACAAGTGGCAGCAATAGAGGCGAAGGTCAATGAAATTATCACTGCTGCATTGCCCGTGACGATACATTTCGTTTCGAAAGAAGATGCCGCCGCGATTGTGGATCTGAGCAAGTTGCCGGATGACGCATCTGATACTTTACGCATAGTCAGCATTGGAGACTACGACGATTGTGCATGCATCGGCGCTCATGTATCGAACACCTCCGAGGTCGGTGAGTTCAAGATAATCAGCCATGACTTCAACAACGGAATCTGGCGTGTCCGCTGGAAAGTCATCTCCTGAATCAGAACAATTCCAGCTGGATATAGATGTCTTCGCTTTCCTTAGGCTTGTGCTCCGAGAACAGTTCCATATTTCCGAACTGCTTGTCCGTAATGCACAGGATCCCTACCTGTCCCAAGTCCGGCAAAAAAGACTTTACACGATTGATATGGACCTGAGCATTTTCAGAAGACGGACAATGCCTCATATAGATTGAAAACTGGAACATGACGAATCCGTCCTCTATCAGACGCTTTCTGAATAGAGCCGCATTCTTCCGCTCCTTTTTGGTGTCAGTCGGAAGATCGAAAAAGACCAGCACCCACATGATTCTATATTCACTGAATCTGTCCATTACATGTCCGGATAAGACAATCTCCGTATGCTCCCGGCAAAACATTTCTGCAGGGAATTAACCGTCTGACTTACAGCCAACATAAGAGGTTTTCTAATTCCATCTATAACTACTTCAGTTACAGGGAGTTCCAGCAATTTTCGTTTGGTGCTCAAGTCAAATGTCTCAGGAACGCTCTCATTGACAATATCCAAAACCAATCTGTCCACATAAGGGCGGTACGGCTCCATAATATCATCCGCCAGACAGTACGCGTCATACCTGTTGTGATGGTGAATTCCCAACGTCGGAATAAGTCCGGCCCCGGCCAATGCCCTTGCTACGATGGCCCTTACAATAGCATATCCATAGTTCAGCATCACGTTTACCACATCATCGTCTCCTCTGGTGAAGTGAGGATTGTCCGTGAAGAGAGTTTTCCAATAGTACGCAGCCGCGCGACCTTCTATATTGTCCGGATCACCACTCCTCACAGCATTGCCCCACAAAGTCATATTCTTGGCATCCTCGCCGGTAGCATATTTGAGCATAGCCGCCTGGTTCCGGATCTTGCACTGGATAGTCTGCTGCCAAAGCTGTTTTTTGAGAGGCAATGACGCTTCGACCTGACTGGCGTATCTTTCCGCCTGCAGTTTGTTTCCGTATAGCGACAGCAGCAGCCCGGTCGGAAGATGTGATTTGTCGCAGGTGACCACAGCACAATTGTTTTCCAGTAATGCTTCTAAAAGTCCTTGTGTGACAGTGATTTGTGGGCTGTCGAGGACAATCAGGCCAATGTCTTCTATAGGAATGGTCTTGACAATATTCTTCGGAACTCCGTTTTCATCAAACTCAGGCATATCGCCCTTGACCTCAGGTTTTCTGATGACCAGTTGCCTGAGTTTCAACGACAGATACGCCGGATTCCCGAAATACAAAGTGCGTTTAATCATCTTAACTTGCCATTGAATTTCACAATACGTCCAAGACGGTCCACTTTAATCGGGATGCAGATTTCTTTAATCATTTCTCCAGAAATCGCTCTTGCCATTTTATTTAAAGGAGAAAACTCTATTTTATCAACGATGCTCTTCGCTACTGTTGCAGGAATAAAATGGCATTCTTTTCCCGTACAACTCACCATCTTATAAATCCTACCCCTATCCAATTCTCCATCCACATAACCCCGTTCCAGCTCGTCTTCCGTAGGCACATACACCAAATCATTAGGCGACAGCCAGAACAGAAGCCTGTCTTCTCCATTCTTTTCCGGCACAGGACTCAAACCTGCCTTTTCTCGGGCAATAACCTCGTTCAACGGTGCCGAAAAATATGAGCGTTTTCCCTCTGATGATATATATACTCCAAAGAACAAGTTTGTCCCTTTAGCTGCTTCTACAAATTTCTTTGTCTTGCATCCAATCTCCCCGACAGGAAACTTATCACCTTTTTCATATTTTCGAACGCTGAATATTGGTTTATGAGGACGGCCTCCATTTAGTTCGATGATATTCGCATTCATCTTGTCGATGCCGTCCGGTGAAAATGCTACATCAGGTTTATTTCCGCATTGATCCAGATGCTTCAACAAGATGTTCTGAATTCCTGTATCCGTAACACTCTTTTGTATAAACTCTTTCGTGAAATCAGGAGAGATTGTCGTCCTCGTCGCAAAATACTTATCATTGGTTTCAGACGTATAGTAATAAATATCAAGTTTCGTCAATTCCGGGAAGTGTTTAGTAAGAAGCATCTTCATTGCTTTTATATCACTGCAGGGGCAAACTAGTTTTTTTATATCCTTGCGGACTATTCTGTCAGGATTCTTCAATGCCTCATTCAAAGACACTGACTTGATTTTTCGCAAATTCACCTCTCCGAATACAGTATCTTTGTGCATAGATTTCCTTATAGCCCAATTGTCACCTTTCTCCTGACGAACACGAACTTTCTCTCCTTTTTCAATCTTCTCGTAGTAGTTCGATGATTTGTTGATTATCCTCAAATTCTGTTTGAAACTCACGATGCACCTTGTCAATGCAGAATGGACTTCACCAACAAAATAATCCGAAGGCATTTTTATAACCCAAGAATAGTTTCCTGAAGAATCAGGATGAACTTTTTCGCATACAACTCTTTGCAAATCATAACGTTTCTCTTTAGAATCACGGCATGCAGAAGAATTGTTGAGATAATTGACAATGTTTCTGGTCGCACAGGCTATCACGATAGCGTCCATCGCATGATGACGATGGTCTATACGTTTCATTTCAAACCCTTTCTGTCGATAGAACGGAACCACAGGCATCTTCTGTCCATTGGCATTGACAGCAACAAAAGATTCGTCTTGACTCATGCCGTCCAGTCTTTCAAATCGAGGCAACATGATCTGTTTCCACAAATCATTGATCCCCCAATCCTTCTTAAGTCTGGTAGTTATTTGCCCGTTACACGTTATTACATTTTTCGATATGTCATGCTCCTCATCCTTTTCACGTACGACATTGGATAACAGCGTCTTGACCACCTTGCTTATGTAACGGCTGTCATTCAGCTGTCTATGAATGAAACTCTCCGGTATATCTTCTGCCAGCAGATTGCGTTTTTTCGCCACGTTCTTTTTCTCGGAATAGTGGTCCCTTACGAACTTTTCATAAGCCTCGACAGATAGGATTTTTACTTGTCTGCCACCACTCAATGTCACTATCTCGCCCTGATGTTCTTTGATGAACTGATAGCCCAAGCTCTTATCCTTCAGCTTATTCACTTCGGACTCGCAAATGACTTTATTGCTGAACGAATCGTCAAAATACAAGGACTGAGGGATGATATGTTCTATTTCGTAAGCCGGAGTGAACAGCTTTCCAAGCGGAATAATCTCCCCAGTATATGGAGACCGGTATTTCTGTTCCAGCCACACCTTGTAACGGAGGACTTCGGAAGAAGTCGGACGTTTCAATGGTTCCTGTTTATTGAATTTATCCAAAATGGACTTGATATCATCAGGAATATCTTGCCCATCGCCAAGTACTGAATCCTCATATATCCGTAATATTTCCTGTTGCCCAGGAGAATTCGGCCGGACATTGTCCACATTGAACTCTGGGTTCATGAATTCGGTGAGCATTGCACGAACACGAAGATTGGCATTCTCGTTTTCAAGAGTCTGTTCCGTAATGCGCTTCCTTTTGTCAGCAGGATTCTTCATCTCTCTTCCAAGTTCAATATGAATCTCGTCAATCCGACCTTCTGCTTTCCAAATATCGCGGACGGTTCTCAACGTCTCCATCACGACGCTCTCAACTATCGGGTTACGCAAAGAATGTTGCCTGAATTTCGCAAGATAGGCATCAATGTCTTCTGGGCACGACCATTTGTCAATGTCTTTAGCCTCGGAATGTCTATCATATACAACATAGCAGACCAACCATACTGGCAATCCCTGAAAATCATGCATTGACTGCAATGCTATAGTTTTCTCTCTTACCCGATTATGAATATTTTCATCAAATTCGCCAGACAACAGCCTCGATATCCGGCATCTGGTCGCTTCATCAATATTGTCTTCTTTCCAATATCGGCCCGCCCTCATAAGTGGTAGCATTCTCTTAATCGCCTTCTCAGAATAAGAACCATATTCTTTTTCATAAGGTTTCATCTTTGCGAATACATTGACAAAATCGCCTTGAAGGCCATATCTTTTAGCAAAAGATGAAAGTGCTTTCCTTATTTCATTCTTATCTTCGACAGAATACAGGACATGCCATAACTCATATTCCCTTTCTGAAGTCAGAAATTCCATAGAGACATCGGCCTTGTCCAAGGCATGCAACAGTCCCGCTCTTGTCTCATTGGCAGGATAAGACTTATCCTCGACATAATTCCAACGATACCTTTTCTGGTCAGCCTTGTTTAACTTAAAGCCCGGATACGCCAGAAGTGATTTCTGGTCAATGCTTTCCCTATCATTAATCCATGCAAACAAATCCGCCAACGATTCATTCCCATCGATAAAATTAGAAGTTACATCAATGTTCTCCTTTATTGAACCATCAACAACTCGTTCCCGCTCGATAATCCTCAAATTGGAAAGAAACTGCCATAGTCTGAATTCCTGGAAATACGGATTGGACTTGGCAATGCACTTGATATGCTCGACTTTCCTTTCTCCTGTATTTGGAAGTACATAGTATCTCTCTTCCAACGGACAATCATCTATCAATGATTTCTTACTTTTAAGCGGACGCTGATAAAAAATGATATCATTGACAAACAGATACTTGAAGCCCCTTCCCGAGATGCTGTTTCGATATGCGTCGTTACTTGGATATAAGGCTTCTATGCATTTGGAATACAATTCTTCATCTTTCAAATCAGGATTGAGGGCCACCTGCCTATCCAGAATCAATTCCAACTCTCGACGATAATATTTACGTTCTACTGTACGGACAAGTCTACCTCGCACTTTCGACTCTGGATTATGCAGCAGTGCGTCATAAATATATTCGCCAACCGTCTTTCGGGAGTTGTCGATATCACACTCTGTTTTCTTTTTCAGCAATGTCCAGTCATCCTCCTTAGGCATTCTGAAGGAACGCTTTACTTGCCCCTCCTTATCCATCTTTGGATTTCCGTTCACATCCACATCAGTCGTGACAATGAAATCCTTCACCTTGCCAATCCAGTCCGGAGCCTCATGAAACGGCCTACGATAAACAAAGCCGTTCTCCAACACAATATTGAACCACGTATCAGAGCCTTTTCGTTCTCCAGTATCTTCTATCTCAACTACTTTCAGAGAATAATACTCTTCAATCTTTCCAGATTTCTCCTCCTCATCCTCACCACGCAACTGATAATAACCACGTTTCTGATTAAAATTAAGAAGCACCCACGCCAACTCAAAATTAGACAACCGCTCGGTCAATGCTTTTTTACGCAGGTAATATATGGTCCAATCATAGGGAACTTTCTTACCATCTGCAACAACCTGCTGTTTTGTAGCTTTAAAATCTTCAAGCATTTCTTGAAAAGCCTTTTCAAAAAGGAACTCGTACTTTCCTTCAGAATTTTTTCTCCATGCAAGTTTAGGTTCTGAACCAGCTATGAATTTGCCGTATCTATCCAAACTCTTCAAATAATTATCAGGCAGCCACCCTAATACAGAAAGTACTCTATTGAGACGTTCCCTACGTAAATGTCCTCTTTCATATAAGCGTCGAACTCCACGGCATCTGGTGCGCTCCGCTGTCTGAGATTTGGAATTTCCTCTATTAAAATCTCCAATTGTCGCTTGATCCATAGGTATTATTCTACTGTCAGCGCAAACTATCTTGTCAAACACTTCTTCCCCATTCTCATTCTGCTTCGTATCTATCACAGCCTAACCTATCGAGTTGGTGCCTAAGTCCAGACCTAAAACTTTTTTCATGTCGGTTATTGTTTATTCAGTGTATTGTTTTTAAATTTGTGCCATTCTGAAGCAAATCACAATAAGGATTATTCCGTTGTGAAAACATTTAAGGTGGAGAGGATAACACTTCTTCGCCTTCTTTTTTTCAGATGGCCTGTCACAAATATAATGAAAACTGAGAGAAAAGGAAAGCATCGGCTTTACTTTTAAGAAGCAACCTGAGCAGAGCGGGCTTTTGCCGCTGTTCGGCCAATATTGACCACTTCTGTCAGCGGAAATTTTCGCCACATCACCGACAAGACATCGACTGAAAATTTAAGAATTGTAAATAAAAGATTTAAGAATCGTATCAAACATTTAAAAATCGTAAAAATTTTAATTGACTGATGTAAATCATTTACTTTTCGGAAAAATTTTGCATACTATTGTAGCCTTGATTGACACGAGAAACCGATAACTGAGTTTGAATCTTGTGTCCAAATTTTGTTTAACAACTAAAAAATTTTACCTTTATGGATGAAAAGATCAAGGCGAGGTACATCGACCCGATGGTCGACTGGTCCTTCAAACGGCTCTTCGGCAGCGAAGTGAACAAGGACATTCTCATTGAATTCCTGAAAGTCATCTTTCCGGAACATGAGATTGAAGACATCACCTATATTCCGGCAGAGCAGCTGGGAATCATGGAAGACGACAGGAAGGCTGTGTTCGATGTGATCTGCAGGACGAAGAAGGGGGAGGAGTTCATTGTTGAAATGCAGTGTGCGACACAGAAACACTTTTTCGAGAGGGCATTGTACTACACTTCCTTCCCGATCATGAAACAGGGCAAGAAGGCGAAGCGGGATGAGGAGACCGGCATCAAGGAAGAGTGGGACTACAAGCTGGACGGGGTGTATTTCCTCGGAGTGCTGAACTTCAAGTACGAGGACGACGACCTCATCGAGCACAGGTATCTGCTGCGTGAGGCGACCACCGGCAAGACGATGACGGACAAGCTGAAGTTCGTCTTCATCGAGGTCGAGAAGTTCAGCAAGGGAGTGGATGAGTTGACCACCGACTTCGACAAGTGGCTCTACATCCTGAAGAACCTGTCGAAACTCCTGGAAAGACCGGCAGCGCTGCGGGACAGGATCTTCAGCCGCCTCTTCGACGTAGCCGAGTACGCCAGCCTTGACAACATTGACAAACAAAATTACGTAAAGGCCATGACAACAGCACGTGACACCCACAATCAGATCGAATATGCCAAGGAGATTACGCGCGAGGAAGAACGTAAGGCGATAGCAATTAACTTTCTTCAGTTGGGAACGCCATGCGAAATCGTGGCGAAGGCGACCGGATTGTCCTTGGAGGAGGTGGCTAAATTAAAAGAGAGCCTCTGAGTACGCCAGCCTTGACAATATTGACAAACAAAATTACGTAAAGGCCATGACAACAGCACGTGACACCCACAATCAGATCGAATACGCCAAGGAGACCGGCCTTGAAGAAGGACTCGCGAAAGGACGTGAGGAAGAGAGGAACAGCATCGTGCTGAAGATGCTGAAGAACAATCTGCCTGTTCAAATTATCTGCGATGTTACCGGATTGTCCTTGGAGGAGGTGGCTAAATTAAAAGAAGAAGTGAAATAATTTGGTATTTCACGCATCCCAACATTCCTCTACAGGTCACGTAAGCGTCTCCTCTAATCCGAAATCCGAACAACCTGACTTTGGGTTGTGAAGCTAAGGCGTTGATTACTAATAAGTTGAAGAATATGCCGAAAGCCAGGTTACCCACTTTTTCGGGTAACCTGGCTTTCGGTTGTTAGTGTATGTTCCTGATACTCAGTACTATGCCCGGAAAACCGACATGCAGGTTGTTCGAGAACGACCCTGTGTCATGGCAGACAAGTAAGATCTGTATAGGACTGTAAAATTTCATTACAGATTTGTAAAATTTCTTTACAGAGAGATGAATAGCGTCTGGGTGTAATTCGCTGATTGATAATTGGTTGCCTGATGTGGCACGTGGCGTGCTCGTTCATGTCTAAACGATGATGTGTGTTTCATGTGCCATAAGCAATGAATACATCAGCGTAAACGACAATGCAGAGCTGTTTGCAAACTGCAATGAGTACGAATCAAGGAAAACAGCAACGAATTATGAAGCCGATAATACCAATTATAGTCTTGACGTGGATTTCTGCAGCGACCACTACCTCCGGGCAGGTCCTCGCACAGGGAATTACCCCCGAAGGCCTAACTACCAGTATGGACGCTGCCACGCGGACGACCCTGCTCACGGAAAACACGCAAGGTCACACTGCCAGTACGGACACTGCCACGCGGACGACCTTGCTCACGGAAGACACGCAAAGCCGCACTGCCAGTACTGACACTGCCGCACGGACGACCCCGCTCACGGAAAACACGCAAGGCCTAACTGCCAGCGCGGACAGCCCCGCCCAGCAAGCGCAAGCCAAGGCATTGACCCTGCGCGAATGCATGGAGTATGCGGTAAGCAACTCCACTCAGGTGCGAATCCAGCAGTCCAAGAACGATGACGCCAGACTCGACAGACGTGATGCGATATTGGAAGCATTTACGCCTTCAGCGGAAGGGAACTCCTACGGCTACTACAGATGGGGCCGTTCCATCGACCCTGAGACCAATACGTATCTCACCACGACGTCATTCAACCAGGGCTTTTCCGTGTCGGCGGGCTTCACCATATTCAACGGATTCTCCGCCATCAACAACCTGAAAATCGCCCGCACATCCATGTCAATGGGCATTTCCAAGGAACAGCAGGAACGTGACAATGTCTGCCTTGCCACCATCGAGGCCTATTTCAATGTCATTTACTACACCAAATTGGCCGAAATCCTTACAGAACAGGTGGAAAACGCCAGAAACGCTGTGAGGCTGGCCGAACGTCAGGAAGAACTCGGCTCGAAGGGCTATGCCGACGTGGTCCAGATGAAAGCCGACCTCGCCGACAGAGAATACGAACTCACCACCGCGACAAACAATCGGGACAATGCCATGATTACACTTGAAGATGTAATGTATTGGCCAGTAGATGAGAAACTTACGATAGATCCGGAGCTCTCGTCGATTCAGACCGGCGCGAACAGTCCTGCCGCTGATGACATCATAGCGAATGCAGTCAGGTCAATGCCTTCCGTACTGATCGCCAAGGGGTCGATGGACAATGCCCTCCGCAGTCTGAATACCGCGAAATGGCAATTCCTTCCGACACTCGGACTTTACGGCGGGTGGTCCACCAGTTACTACACCTACCCGGGACAGACCGGCTACAAAGCAACTCCTTATTGGAATCAGTTCAAGAACAACGGAGGCGAATATGTGCAGTTGTCATTGAACATACCTATATACGACAGACTTCAGAAGCACACGGCATTGGCCAAAAAACGCAATGCATATCAGCGGGCAAGCCTCGAGTATGACAAGTCCCTCCGCGATGTCGAATCTGAAGTCCGCAGGGCAATTCAGGACAGGGACGGGGCGGAGTCGGCTCTGCTTCAGGCAGAAAGACGCGCCGACGTGTATGACGAGGCATTCAAACTCAACGCCCGCAAATTCGAACAGGGACTCATATCCTCGATAGAATACAATACCGCTTCGTCCAACTACTTGAAGGCCAAGGCGGAACGGCTCAATGCCGAGCTGCAGTACCAGCTCAAGCGCAGGGTCGTCGAGTACTATAACGGAGTATCATATATAGATCAATAAACAATATCCATCATGGACAAGATAATAGAAAAGAAAACAGGACTGGCTGCGGCATTCACGAAGAAGGCCATAAAGTATTGGGCCGGAGCAGCATTGGCAATAGTCCTTGTCATATTGATTATCACCGGGAACGGCTCTGCGGTGCGCGTTGACGGCAGCTCCATCATCACAGGAACCGCCAAGAAAGGCGAGTTCAATGACTATATCCGCGTCAGCGGCCAGGTTCAGCCGATGACCACCGTCCAGATCAGCCCGACCGAGGGCGGCAACGTCCAGAGAATCGTCGCAGAGGAGGGGAGTAAGGTCAATGCAGGTGATGTCATTGTCGAACTGTCCAATGAAAGTCTTGACATGCAGATACTCAACTCCGAAGCTGAACTCGCCGAGAAGGAGAACATCCTGCGCAACACATTGATTTCCATGGAACAGCAGAAACTTTCCGTACGGCAGGACAAGCTCACGCTTCAGATAGAAGTGCGCAGGGCAAGGCGGGCATATGAACAGAACAAGACGCTGTACGAGGAAAAACTCATAGCCAGGGAAGACTATCTGAAGGCATCAGAAGACTACGAACTGGCGAAAGACAAGCTGGAACTCGTCATTGACAGAGAAAAACAGGACAGCCTTTACCGCAGCACGCAGATTTCGCAGATGCACGAAAGTCTGGAGAACATGCGTATAAACATGGCCATGATCCGCAGACGTAAAGAAAACCTGTCAGTAAAAGCCCCTATCAGCGGAGAACTCGGACTTCTCGATGTGGAACTCGGTCAGTCAGTAGCGGCAGGATCGAAGATCGGGCAGATTAATAATCTGGATTCGTATAAAATTGAAGCTCAGATAGATGAGCATTACATTGACAGAATCGTGCCCGGTCTCGAGGCGACTTTCGAGCGTCAGAATGAGAAATATTCGGCGTCCATCCGTAAGGTTTATCCGGAGGTTCGTGACGGTAAATTCAAGGCGGATTTCCGCTTCGAAGGTCAGCAGCCGGAGAATATCCGTGCGGGGCAGACATATTATATGAATGTACAGCTCGGACAGTCGGCCGAAGCCGTGATAATTCCTCGCGGCTCATTCTATCAGGCAACCGGCGGCAAGTGGGTGTATGTGGTCAATGCAGAGGGGACGAAAGCTGTGAAACGTAGTGTCCGCATCGGCCGACAGAACCCTCAGTATTACGAAGTTATAGAAGGTCTGGAGTCTGGCGAGAGGATTATCATATCCTCTTACGACAGCTTCGGCGACAAAGATGAACTGATTATCAAATAGCTATGAGCACATATCTGAAATTTCTCTCGAAAAATAAACTCTATGCCGTAATCGAGGCATTGGGCCTGTCAGTAGCATTGGGTTTCGTCATATTGCTGGCCTCTTATGCCAGGACAGAGTTCAGCGTAGGCGCAAGGCAGCCGCTTTCCCGGCAGCTGTATGCTGTCGGCATGGGGGAGTTCGTCGGAATGACGTACGGGACTGCAGAGGAGTTCTTCCCGTCGGTGCCCGAGATAACATCCTGGACCAGAGTCGGGGCGTATGGCGATGCCGATGTCATTGTCAATGAGGACTATTATGCCGCCGAGGCGGTCTGTGTTGATACGAATTTCCTGCAGCTGTTTGACTACACGATCTCGGGCTGTGACAGGAACTGCATACTTGCGGGACTGAATGATGTAATCCTTTCCGAAAAGTTCGCGCATAAGGCATTCGGCAACTCTGACCCTGTGGGGCGCACCATTGAAGTAGGAAAAAACAGGTTCACGGTAACCGGCGTGATTCAGGATTTCGGGCCTTATGATGAACTGCAGTATTATGACATCTTCCTGAGCATCAGGCAGCTGGATGGCATGGTCCAGAGAATGGACAATTTCGGTATGGTCAATACTTTCGTGACGCTGCAGGATGGTGCTTCGCCTGACGCTGTGGCTGAAAAGCTGCTGGACAAGTATGTGGATTATTGGAAGGATTTCTACACACGCGACGGTTCTGGCGGGAATTTCCTGTGGGGCTCCACGTTGACAAGGCTTGACCGGCTCTATTTCAGCAAGATAGACGTGTACAACCCGTTGCGTCATGGTGACAGGAAGATCGTTGAGGTGCTTCTGGCGGTAGCATTGATACTGCTGATATCAGCCATTTTCAACTACATAAACCTTACTGTGGCGCAGACGGGAAAACGGGCAAAGGAGATGGCGACGAGACGTCTTCTCGGCGAGTCTTCAGGCAACATTGTCTGCAGATACCTTATGGAATCGTTCTTTTTCACATTTGTTTGCATGCTGTCCGGCGTGCTGGTCGCCCTGCTGTTCAAGGGCTGGATAGAGAATCTTCTCAATACAGCTATAGTTCTTGTTCCGGATGCGGCTACCATTGCGGCCGGCGTCATAGTACTCGTGTTGGTTTCGGTTCTCTCAGGACTTCTTCCGGCATTGATGGTGTCGAGATTCAAGCCTATAGCTGTCGTGAAGGGCGATTTCAGGTTCCGCAGCAAGATGGTGTTCAGCAAGGTCTTTATCGTCTGCCAGAACATCATAAGCATGGTTCTTGTCGCGGTTGCATTGACAATGACTCTCCAGATGCGCCATCTGGTATCTTTGCCGGCAGGGTACAATACAGATCTGCTGTAGGTTTCCTCATGGGCGCTTGGCTCTAAAAATATGGCTGCCCAGGAGGCTCTGCATCAGAGACTTCAGGCTCTTCCACAGGTGGAGACGGCGGCTATGGCAGTGCAGCCCCCGTTCTCATGTGGAAGCAATGGCGTACATATCGAGGGTGAGGAAATGTCGTGGCTTCAGCTGCCTGCTTTTGACAGTACGGCATTCAGGCTGCTTGGGTTCAATGTGATAGAACAGTATTCCGATCCTATTGAAGGGACATGCTGGTTTACGGAGGAGGCGCAGCGGCGTTATGGGATTACTGCCGGGAACAGGACTGTCGGGACCAATAAAGACGGCGAGCCGCAGTTTGAGTGCTGCGGTATAATAGCGGATTTCCGCGCGCGTGATCTTCTTTATAAACCAATGCCTGACAGTCATCGGGCTGTGCAGAACCGTTCCGATGTGTGCATGAATCATCTGCTGAAGGTGCGTGGCGACAGGGCCGAGGCGTTGAATGCTGTCCGCGAGACATGGCGTGATGTGGCGAAGGAGTATATCGGTGTGCCGCGCGAAACGGACATCTATTATATAGATGACTTCCTGACGGATTCATTGACAGGGACGCGGAACACTATGAAGCTGGTGATGACGTTCATGGTGCTTGCCATATTGATTTCTGCGCTCGGCCTGTTCGCGATGTCCGTCTACTACACTGAGCAGCAGGCGCGTCAGATCGCCCTCCGGAAGATTTTCGGCTCCGGTGTCAAGTCGGCGGCCTGGAAGCTCTCGAAGTCGTTCATGCTGATGACAGCAGTCGCCGTCGTGATCGCGGTTCCGGTATGTATCTGGTCAATGCGTTACTACCTGGCAGATTTTTACAATGCCATAGCCTTCCCGTGGTGGATAATCCTCGTCGCGGCAGCATTGACCTTCCTCATCTCCTTCGTTTCGATAATTTCCCGGACCTGGAGTTCCGCCGCCGAAAACCCGGTCGAAGTCCTGAAACAGGACCGGTAAGATTACATGACGATAGTGAAAACCGTGGCTTCCGGGGGGGAGGAGGAGAGCTTGATGGTGCCGCCGTTCAGCCGGACAATCTGGCGGCAGAGGCTCAGACCGACACCTGTGCCTGACGAACCTTTGGTGGTGTAGAACGGAACGAACAGCTGCTCCTGGCCAGAGGCGCTGATAGGCTCCCCGTCATTGGCAATGTCGATGACAGTCTGCTCCCGTTTGTCGATAGAAGCGGTTATGCTTACGTTCCCGGCACCTGCCTGTACTGCGTTCTTTATCAGATTGTTGAGCACTTGCGACATCTGTCCGTAGTCGGCATAGAGAATCACGTCGCTTGAAAGCTCGCGATATAGGACATTGACAGAAGGCCAGTTGGCTTTGGCGATGTTGACAGAATCATTGACCAGGTCCTTCAGATAGAAAGCCTTGCGCACCGGTGCGGAAATATGCGTCAGAGAACGGTAGGACTGCACGAAACTTATCAGGCCCTCGGACGAAGACGCGATGGTCCCGAGCGCGGAACGGATGTCCTCAGCACTGTAGCTGTCCAGGTTCTGGGACAATGCCGAACTGAGTGATGCGACAGGCGTGACCGTATTCATGATTTCATGCGTGAGGACGCGGATGAGTCTGGTCCACGACTCGGACTCGTTGTTTTCCATCTCACGGGTAATGTCATTGAAAGTGACGATGCTGACTTCTTTGCCGTGAAGCCTTGCTGTACAGGCACTTATGGAAAACTGTACCGTGCCACGCTCCGAAATGAAAGATGCCCTCGACTCCATTTCAGAAGCCTCGCGGAAAGCATTGGCCAGGTCCGGAGAAATCCGCCCGATCTGCCGCAGCGACGAAATCTCCGCCATCCCCAAAAAACCTTTCGCCACAGCATTCGAATAATCGATTTTTTCTCCGTCAATGATGATGACGCCGCTCTGGACGTGGTCCAGCATTGTCCCGAAATACCGCTCACGCTCACGGATATCTGCCTTTTCAGCCTCGAAAATGGACCGGAGACGGTTCAATGACTTGTTCAGCCGCCGGTTCCGCCATCGGCTCTCAGAATACCGGAACGCCGTCTCGCCACTGTCCAGCGCATCTGACATGAAGTCGATTTTGCCGATGATCTTCCGTCTTGTCGCCGCTCTCGTCACGATATAGGTCAATGCAGCAATCACGGCACCGCCAAGCGCAATCCATAACGTGTCGATATTTGTTTCCGCGCCCATCATATTCCGTATTTCTTGAGCTTTGCGTAAAGCGTAGGGCGACTGATATCCAAGGACTTGGCTACCATTGATATGTTTCCGTCATATCGGGCCATTGCTGCACGGATAGTCTTCTCCTCCATATTTTCCATCGTGTCCCCGGCATTGATCTCAGTCATTCCTGACGCTTTGGAGATGTCCAGCCCGAATCCGTCTATGGCCTTTCCGTCTGAGAGAATGACAGCCTTTTCGATGCAGTTGCGCAGTTCGCGGATGTTGCCCGGCCAGGCGTAAGTCTCCAGTTCGGCTTTCGCCATCGGGGTCAATGTCTCTGCATCCCTGCCGTATTTTTCGGAAAACTCTGTCAGGAACTGCATTGCAAGCGGGATGATTACGTCTTTTCTGTTTCTCAAAGGCGGAAGTTCCACGCTTATGGTATTCAGCCTGTAATACAAGTCCTCACGGAAAAGTCCGTCACGTATCATGGACGGAATGTCTGCATTGGTCGTGCATATCAGCCTGATATCCACGGGGATAGCTTTCGTGTCACCGACTCTCGTGATGCATCGGTTCTGGATGGCACGCAGAAGTTTGGCCTGGGACTGCATCGGGATATTGGCGATTTCATCCAGGAAGAGTGTCCCTCCGTCAGCCTGCTCGAACTTGCCGGCATGGTCGGATTTCGCATCCGTGAACGCTCCCTTCACGTGGCCGAAAAGTTCACTTTCGAAAAGCGTTTCCGTGATGGCGCCGGCGTCCACGAAGACCATTGGCTTGTCCGCCCGTCCGGAAAGTCTGTGAATTTCGTGCGCGAGGACATCCTTGCCGGTGCCGTTTTCGCCGGTAATGAGCACAGTGGCATCTGTCGGGGCGATACGTTCCACGTCATGCCTGAGCTGCTGCATCCCTGAACTCCAGAGCATTTGCGGCCCCTCATTGACAGTGACGCCTTTTTTAGGCTTGGATTTCCTGTCCCGAATTCCTGTCAATGTCTCGAGCAGCCTGGCGTTGTCCCACGGCTTGACGACAAAATCTGCCGCACCCCGTTTCATGCCTTCCACTGCCAATGATATGTCTGCGTAGGCGGTAAACAGCACCACGGGCATCTCAGGCCATCTTTTCTTGATTTCAGACAGCCAGAACAGCCCCTCGTTTCCGGAATTGATATCCGCCTTGAAATTCATGTCCAGCAGAATCACGTCCGGCATCATCTGTTCTACGGTGCTTGTCAGCGAGGTCGGGGACGAAAGTGTCAGAACCTGCGTAAAACAGCCTCCAAGCAGGATTTTCAAGGCATCCCGTATGCCCTTGTTGTCATCTACGACAAGTATCTTTCCACTTTTCATTGTCAATGTCTTTTATCGTCAAGGCCCCTCTCCGGAAGCCGATTACAAAAATACATTTTTTTGCGAACAATCCGTGCAATCATAAAAAGCTGCGCCATCCTTTCGCAAGTGTGACGCAGCTGACAGCCCTGTAGGTCTTTACATCTATTATGTATATTATGTACTATGTTAATGTATTATGTTAAACTAATCGTTCTTAATCGAATCTACAGGGTTGGAAGTGGCGGCATCCAGGCTGCGGAGCGTAACGATCAGCATTGTGACAGCCATCACGATAAGCAGGGACAATGCGAATACCCACCAATGGACCGGTGTATGATATGCGAAGCCCGCGAAATATCTGCTGATGACCCACCAGCTGAGCGGCGCAGCGATTACGAAGCTGGCCAGCACAATGCGTATATACTTGGCATTGAACATCTTGAGGATATCGCCTACGCTTCCGCCCATCACTCTCCGGACTGCGATTTCACGACTTCTGTGCTGCGTGTCGAAAAGCACCAGGCCGAAGACTCCCATCAGGGAAATGATGATTGCAACCAGCGTAAATATGCTGATAAGCGTGGATAATCTGCTTTCCTGCCTATACTGGGCCCCGAGCTCCTTGTCGAAGAAATCCAGACTATACAGCTCGTCATCAGCATAAGGCACCATCTCTTTCACTGTCGCAAGCACGAACTTGATGACTGACTGGACATCAGCGCCAGGTGCAGTCCTTATATAGACCTGATGGAGTCCGTCACGCCATCTGTGTTTACCGAACACATAGAAGGCAAAATCGTCGCGGCCATATTGCAAAGGCTTGAAATTAAAGTCCTTGCAGATGCCGGCAGTCACTGTCCCGTCCACGTGTCCGGGCGCGGGAGTAATGAAGTCCACGTCAAAGTCTTTCTTCGCCTGCTCGTTGAAGATCATCACTCCGCCTTCAGACACCTCATCCGATTTCATGAAATCCCTGCCGTCCACGATATCTATCCCCATGAATTTCAGGAAATTGTACGCCACAGGGTAACATTGGAAATAAATAGTCTTTCCCTTATAGTCACGTCCCCAGCCCATTCTTGAAGTGCTGACAATACTTCCGTCGGCCCACGTAATGTCCTGAATCTGAGGATTGCTGCGCAGCTTGTCCTCGAAAGCCTCGTTCTGCGAACCGTACCAGCAGACATCATAAGGAATGTAACCGCTGAGGAGGCAGGACTTGTTGAAGCCCATGTCGTAGTTCATCATGTAGGTATGCTGCATCTTGATGAACATGGCGCAGATAATCAACGACATTGATATGACGAACTGGAAGCCGATGAGCGCCGTGCGGAGCCTGCGTCCCGAAACTGACCCGCTGAAGGAGCCTTTCAGCACCAATGCCGGCTGGAACGACGTGATGTAGAATGCCGGATAGATGCTTCCGAGAACCGCTGTCAGGACAGCAGTGCCGACCGTCATCGCCAGTATAGGAACATTGTCCCCGAAAACAGCCGAAGAGGTAAGAATACCTGCGACACTGGTGCGAAGAAGCAGGATGACGATGATCGCGGCCAATGCCAATGCTATGGCGACAAGACCTACCGATTCGAATATGAAGTTGAATATCAATGATGTACGCGATACACCAAAAATCTTGTAGGTATTCACGGACCTCAATCTTGCAGGGACAAGCGCAAAGAAGAAATTGATGAAATTTATCAATGCGATGAGGATGATGAGCACAGCCACTGCGAGCAATGTCATGTCCGTGGTGAGATTTCCGGTGCGTCCCGGCTTGCCGTCAAGTTCTTTCGTATAAAAGAGTTCAGACAGAGGTATTAGCTTGACATTGAATTTATTATTGATTTCATCAATGTCTTCGTCAGAGAGTGTCTCACCCGCGCCATCATACAGTTTCTTGAAGAAATCGAGAAGTATAGACTTCGATTCCTTCTCAAATTCTTCCTTTTGGGAAGCATTTTGGAGTTTCACGCAATAATCGAAAGACCACTCACTGCTATTGTCTATACAAGAATCATTAAGGTCATAAACGGCATAGACCGTACCCAGGTCGCTGTTCTGAGGGAAGTCCTTGTATATGGAAACTATCTCTCTCGCACCTTTTTCGCCCTGCGGGTCACTCCATGAAATGCTGTCTCCGAGTTTAAGATCATATTTCTTGGCAGAAGACTCTGATATGGCAATGGTTGCAGGCTTGGAAAGTTCATCAAGTGAGCCTTCCAAGGCCTCGAAATTCAAGGCTCTCAGTCCGCCTGCGGAATACTGCATACGTTCTAGATGCATCTTGACCGGGACATCGTTCCGTCTCGTGTAGCAGACTTCACCGCTTTCATAAGCATACATGCCGAAAACCCCTCCGCCTTCAGACATGGAAGAGCCTGAGACAAGTGCTTCTCCCAACGGCCTGCTTATGAAGATACTGAACTTTCCCTCATTATATTGTGAAGGGACGGACATTACGAACGTCCTGTCCGCATCCTTCAGTGATTTGTTGTAGCCAAGGTTGAAGCAGACCTGCGTCATTATCACGTAGAAGACAGCGAATGCCACTGCCATTCCTATGATATTCAGCAGGCTGGACACCTTGTACCGCTTGAGGGTGTTCAGAAAATTATTGAAAATGTATCTCATTACAATTCATTCTTGACATCACTTACGATATGGCCGTCGAACAGGTCGATGGTACGCTGTGCCATAGCCGCATCCTTCTGTGAGTGGGTAACCATTACGATGGTCGTGCCCTCCCTGTTCAGTTCGCAGAGCAGGTCCATGACTTCCTTACCGTTCTTGGAGTCGAGGTTTCCGGTAGGCTCATCGGCAAGAATCAGTTTAGGGTTTGCTACTACCGCACGTGCAATCGCAACACGCTGCTGCTGACCTCCTGAGAGCTGCTGAGGGAAATGCTTTGCCCTGTGGCTGATGTTCATGCGCGCCATCACTGCCTCCACTTTCTCCTTGCGCTCAGCCGCGCTGAAATCCATATATCTGAGTGGAAGTTCAATGTTCTCGAACACATTGAGTTCATCGATCAGGTTAAAGCTCTGGAAAACGAAGCCGATGTTTCCTTTGCGGAACTTGGTACGATCCTTCTCCTTCAGCTGCGCAACTTCCTGCCCCAGAAGCTGGTAACTGCCGGAAGTCGGGTTGTCCAGAAGGCCGAGGATATTCAGGAGCGTGGATTTTCCGCATCCTGAAGGGCCCATGATGGAGACGAATTCTCCGTCCTTGATTTCGAATGATACATTGTCGAGTGCAACTGTCTCGATTTCCTCTGTCCTGAAGACTTTGCAAATGTTTGTAATCTTGATCATGATATATGTATTTTTTTATTTGTTCTGATCTGCTCCGTTTTATTCTGTCTTAATGCTGTCAGCAGGATTTGTTCCCGCTGTGCGTATTACGTAAATGTCTGATATGATGGCAACTATAGCCAGAGCTGCGACTATGGCGCCTACGAAAATCCACCAAGGAAGCCCCGCCTGAAGGCTGAAGTTCTGTTCCCAACGCCCTGCGACAATGTAGGCGAGCACTGCTCCGACTGCCACGGACGGCAGGGCCACTGCCATGACATCGCGCAGAAACATTGACCTTATCTGGGAGAACTGGGCGCCGTTGACGCGACGGACCGCGATTTCCTTGCTGCGGCGACGGACTTCGTCAATCGTGTAGCCGATGAGGCCGATCAGCGCGATAAAGAGCGTCACTATGCCTCCCGCGAGGATGGAGTTTCTCGTATTGAGGGTGTCCACGAAATTCGAAGCGGCGAGTTCATTGCACGGATATATTCTATACCACTGCCCGTCCAGAATTTTTCCCGTAAGTTCATCGGTTTTCTTAAGCTCTTCCGGGGTCATCTTATTGTATTTCACGAATATGTAATGGAACATTCCCGCATATTTCTCTGAGTCACAATAGAATATACCCATCGGGCGCCCACCGAAATCGGCTTCTGCCACGGAAAAGCCACCTGTATGGAGATCATCGATGATACCGCATATCCTGACTGGAGCACTTTCATGTGAGGTAACCATCACTTCGCGTCCGAGGACTTCGTCCCAGCCGGCAGTGTTCTTCATCATTTTCACGAAGTTCCTGTCCACAATCATTTCCGCATCGCTGTTGAGAGTCGGATCGAAATTGCTTCCTTCCTGAATCTTGATGCCGAAGACATTGAAATAATGTTCATCCACATAATATGCGTCACGGACGTTGAACAGCTGGCGGTCTTCGCCGGGAATGCTCACATTGTCACCGCTATAGCCTGTGAAAGGATTCTGATATGCGAAACTTGCATCTTCCACTCCGGAGAGGGAACGGACCTCGCTCATCAGCGTATTCTTCTGGGACTGAGTCGCTTCCGGCATGGCTATCATCGCCACGTCATCATATTTGAACCCACGGTCAGCGTTCATCATCTTGTCATATTGCAATGTGATCACGCTCATGACCACGGCCAGGAAAATGACTGCCGCGAATTCCACCGCGAGGAGTCCGAGTTTCCACATGCGCTTGCCGGCACGATAATTCCTGAATGCCGCAGCCACCGGAATCCGGTTGAAAAAGAATGCGGGAAGGAGGCTGTTCAATGCCAGGAGCACGACTATTATTGTCAATGCCAATGCGAGCGGTCGTCCGGTGAAGAGCGCAATGACATTGACACCGAGGATGGTCTCTATCATTGACCTGAACGCGAAGATGAGGATTGCGGCGACGGCGGCTGCGATTGCGGTGTGCACGAGCGCCTCTGCGAACATCATCCCGAAGATGTCTTTTGCGCTGCTGCCCAGGCATTTGCGGAGTGCCATCTCGCGTGCACGGATTGCGGCGGACGAAAGCACGATCAGGAGGTAATTCAGCATGGACGTGAGCAGAAGCGCGAAGGCTACGAAGGCCAGCACAAGTGTCATATTCCGCTGAGTTTCATCCTCTTCATGGAATTTCACGGGGAACAATATACCTGTTGGCAGTAATTTTTAGGAACGATATATCTGTTTACCC
>ENA-UOJA01001246-UOJA01001246.1-human-gut-metagenome-genome-assembly--contig:-C19-NODE-1246-length-21492-cov-9.816346_pt1 | contig 21492 bp, 15 predicted proteins | sample MGYA00242337_ERZ723884 | MGnify/ENA metagenome assembly ERZ723884
GATGCTGGAATCTTGTAGGGTTTGTTGAGTTACCTGTGATAGAGATATCAACATTCTCCTTCCACATGATTGCAACACCTTCTGTTACGTCATTAGCACCGTAACAGTTAACCTTAGAACGAAGTCCATCAGAATATGCGATTCTTTCGATTTCCTTAACTTCGCCTGTAGCATAATCCATCTCTGTCTCAACGAATGTGAATCCGTTAATTCTTGAGATAATCTTAGCAGCATCCTTACCAAGACCGTTAAGGATAACTCTAAGAGGTTTCTGTCTAACCTTGTTAGCCTTCTCTGCAATACCGATAGCACCTTCAGCAGCAGCGAATGATTCATGACCTGCAAGGAATGCAAAACATTCTGTCTCTTCTTCAAGTAACATCTTTCCTAAGTTACCATGTCCAAGACCAACCTTTCTCTGGTCAGCAACTGAACCTGGAATACAGAATGCCTGAAGACCTTCACCAATAGCTGCAGCAGCCTCTGAAGCCTTTCTAGCACCCTTCTTGATTGCGATAGCTGCACCTACGATGTAAGCCCAGCAAGCGTTTTCAAAACAGATAGGCTGAATGCCCTTTACCATGTTGTATACATCTAAACCAGCATCTTTAGTAATCTTCTCAGCTTCTTCTATAGATGAGATACCATAGCTGTTAAGTACAGCGTTGATCTGGTCAATTCTTCTCTCATATGATTCAAATAATGCCATTATATTCGTCCTCCTTACTTAACCTCTTCATCTGTTCTAGGATCAATAATCTTAACTGCATCAGCAACACGACCATACTGTCCAGCTGCCTTCTCATATGCTGTGTTAGGATCATCACCCTTCTTAATGAAGTCTGTCATCTTACCAAGGTTAACGAACTTATAACCAATAATCTGATCATCCTTATCAAGAGCGATACCTGTTACATATCCCTCTGCCATCTCTAAGTAACGTGGTCCCTTTGCAAGAGTACCATACATAGTACCAACCTGTGAACGAAGTCCCTTACCAAGATCCTCAAGACCAGCACCAACTGCTAAACCGCCTTCTGAGAAAGCACTCTGTGTTCTACCATATACAATCTGTAAGAATAATTCTCTCATAGCTGTGTTAATAGCATCACATACTAAGTCTGTATTTAAAGCTTCCATAACAGTTAAGCCTGGTAAGATTTCAGCTGCCATAGCTGCTGAATGTGTCATACCTGAACATCCGATTGTTTCAACTAAAGCTTCCTGAATGATACCTTCCTTAACGTTTAATGTAAGCTTACATGCACCCTGCTGAGGAGCACACCAGCCAACACCATGTGTAAAACCTGAAATGTTCTTAACTTCCTTATTCTGTACCCACTTTCCTTCTGTAGGAACTGGAGCAGCGCCATGATGAACGCCCTGTGCTACTGGACACATGTTTTCAACTTCCTGTGTATAAATCATCTTATTACTCCTTTCGTTAGTTAAGGGATTCATACATAATTATGAACCCCTTTATCACTTGTGTTATTTTCTCACATCACAATGCTTAAGTCAATTATGATTGTGTAAAAAATATCAAAAATTATGAAAAATGTAATTACATCATAGATATTATATAACTAAAACCATTAAAGTTCAAACTTATCAATAGCCTCTGTAAGATGTGAAGCTATATCATCAAGTTCAACTGTAAACTGGTTAAGTGTATGCATAGTAGCATTAACCTCCTCAGCCGAAGCTGATACTTCTTCTGAAGCTGCTGCTGTTTCTGTAGATACAGAAGCTACATCCTCCATACTCTTGACAACATTCTCACGGCTTGCATCCATCTGCTCATTAAGTGAGGCTATGTTATCAAGTCCTTCCTTAAGCGCATTGACAGCATCTGATATATGTCCGAAGAGCTCCTTGGCTGCATTGATAGACTTATTCTGTTCATCAATAATATCAACGCTTTCATCCATAGTTTTTTCTGCCACTACTGACTTAGCTGAGATTTCCTTTACAATCTGCTTAATCTCATCGGTTGATGCCTGTGACTGTTCTGCAAGCTTTCTTATCTCATCTGCTACTACTGCAAAACCTCTTCCACTTTCACCAGCTCTTGCTGCCTCGATGCTTGCATTAAGCGAAAGCAGATTAGTCTGCTCTGTAATCTCTGTTATCGCATCTGATATAAAGTTAATCTTTTCTATGCTTTCAATCATCTCATTAACTACATTCTTTGAGAATCTTGAGTTATCCTTAGACTTCTCGCCCTTATCTATAAGATCATCAACTATTGTAATACCCTTATCACTAAGTGTCTTAGTCTCAACTGACATATCGTTTATATCGCTTACATAAGCCTTAGTTTCATGAAGCTTAGATGCAAGAAGTTCTACTTCAGATGTTGCCTTCTGTGTACTTTCTGCCTGACCAGAAGCACCAATAGACACACTCTGAATAGCCTCAGATACCTGATTAACAGTCTCAGTTGTTGACTCACTTACCTGTGATATCTTCTTAGATGCATCTATAAGGACACCTGACTTTTCCTCAACTCCCTTGATAAGACCAGCTATCTGATCTGCCATATCATTGTAGTTTTTCTCAACCTGTCCGAATTCGTCCTTCCTCTTTACTTCTATTCTGTGTGTAAGATCACCATCAGCCATCTTACCCATAGCAGTGTTAATCTTCTTAAGCTCTTTAGAGATTGACCTTGCTGTTATAAGAGCAATAGCAACACCTATTATGATTCCTATTATTGAAAGAAGCATTGTCCTGTTTCTGATGCTGTCTACAATTGTCTGTGTCTCTGACTCACTTATAAATCCCATAAGAGTCCAGCCTGTAACTGCATCCTTAGACGTTACAATATGAAGGCTTTCACCATTTACTTTTTCATCAAAAGAAAATGTTGTATCAAGCTTGTCATCACCAAGTCCCTTTATAGTATTCCAGCATTCAAGCTTAGTAACATCATCTACATATGTATTCTTGTCATTATTAACAAGAATCTTGCCTTCCTTATTAACGAGGAGGACATAACCTGTATCAAGAAGACCTATATTTCTTACATAATCTTCAACCTCTGAGAAGTCAATATTAAGGCCTACCGCTCCATAGTTACTGTTATCTGTATACTTTATTTCCTGGGACACAGTAAATATAGTCTTTCCAGATTTTGAATCCTTATATGGATCTGAAAAAACTGAATATATAGAATTCCTTGCCTTTGAACCTATACATGCTTTATACCATGACTGGTTCGTATCATTAACATCTCTTGTTAATCCCCCCTTGTTGCTTGTCTTACCTGTATCTGGATTAATCTCTGTCCAGCCATCTACTCTAAGACCTGTTTTAGTAGTAAAAAATGCAAGCTCAGCTCCATTAGTTACCTTTACTGATGCAACAAGTGAATCCTTGATTGCTGTTACATTAGTATCAATATCACCTCTGTCTTCGAGATGCTTTATCTCATTCTTACGCGTAAGAAGATCAACTGGCTGTGAAAGAGTCTTTAAATACGTTGTAAACCCTTCCTGAGCTGCCTCAAGTGTCTGCTCACTAGTCACTTTAGTATTTCCATTAATAGCTGTTCTTGTCTTATTTAAAGAACCAAGCGATACAAGAATTATTGATACGCATATCGCTACTACAAAAGATAATACAAGCTGAGCACCAATCCCTTTGAAAGTTTTCATACTTTTACCTCACTATACTTATCCTTTTATATTAACCATAATAAATTATACTCTGATTAATTATATGGTTAACCATGTAATACTTTTGCAAAATAACTACATTTTTGCATATATACTATACTATGATAGCATAAAGTATTTATTTTGCAAGGGGTGTCTCCTTATGTTAATATATTAACAATTTTTTAATGTTTTTTTGTGATTTCACCCTGTTTTTTGTAGATTGAACCTGCTGGAACAAAGCCTCTTACACTTGAAAGAGGATATATATTACTCTCTTTTCCTACTATTGTTCCCGGGTTAAGAACACTTCCGCATCCAACCTCAACATAATCGCCAAGAAAAGCACCTATCTTCTTAATTCCAGTATCCACGTTTTCATCTGGCCCTTTAATGGTTATAAGCTTCTTATCTGATTTAACATTAGATGTTATTGAGCCTGCTCCCATATGTGCTTTATAGCCAAGTATTGAATCACCTACATAGTTATAATGTGGAACCTGTACGCCATCGAATAATATTACATTTTTAAGTTCTGTCGAGTTACCTACTACTGCACCTTCACCAACTATAGCTTTTCCTCTTATAAATGCACAATGTCTTATCTGTGCACCTTTACATATTATTGCCGGACCTGCAATATATGCTGATTCAAACACATCAGCTTCTTTATGGATCCATACATTTCCGTCCTTTTTAATATATTCATCCTCTGGAAGGGTGCTGCCAAGCTCTACTATATAGTCTCCTATCTTTGACAATACCTCCCATGGATATATGCATCCATCAAAAACAGATGCTGCTATTGTCCTGTCAAGACTATATAACTCCTTTATAGTTATAGACTCATTCATCATATTAATCCTCTTTTCTTTATATTTATAATGATGCCTTGTACAATGGTTCTAAGCCTACTCCACCGTAACGCTCTTCGCAAGATTCCTTGGTTTATCTACATCGTTGCCCTTAAGAACTGCTGTGTAATATGCTATAAGCTGAAGTGGAACTGCTGCCGTCATTGGCATAAATATCTGTGGAGTATCCGGAAGGCTTATTATTATATCTGCAACTCCTTCTTCTATCTCCACCTCTGATCCTGCAACAAGAATAACAAATGCCCCTCTTGCCCTGGCTTCTTTAATATTACTTATAGTTTTTTCAACAAGATCCATCTGTGTAGCCACAGCAATAACCGGCATATTCTCAGTAATAAGAGAAATAGTTCCATGCTTTAACTCACCAGCAGCATATGATTCTGAATGAATATATGATATTTCTTTAAGCTTAAGCGAACCTTCCATACTTGATGCATAATCAAGTCCTCTTCCTATATATAAAAGACTGTCTGCGTTCATCAGCTTAGAGGCTGCATACTGGCACTTTTCCTTAAGAGAAATAGCCTCCTCAAGAACAAATGGCATATTTTCAAGATATTCTGTATATTTTTCACATTCTTCTTTTGTTATTTTGTTTCTTGCAAAAGCCAGCTCAAACGCTATAAGGTACATTATAGCTATCTGTACCATATATGCCTTTGTTGAGGCAACAGATATTTCAGGGCCAGCGTGCGTATACACAACCATATCAGCCTCTCTCGCTATAGATGAGCCTTTAACATTAACAATAGCCATAGTATCTGCACCCCTCTGCTTTGCAAGCTCTAAAGCAGCCTTTGTATCAGCAGTTTCTCCCGACTGTGATATAACTATCATAAGATCACCTTCACCTATAAGCGGATCCCTATATCTGAATTCGGATGCTATATCAACAACAACAGGAACCCTTACAAGCTTCTCTATAACATACTTTCCAACCATTCCTGCATGCATAGCTGTTCCACAGGCTACTATATATATATTCTTATAATCCTTTAATTTTTCCTTATCAAAACCTTCTGCTGTAAAATCAGGCATATGATTCTGTATTCTTGGTGTAATAGTTGTTTTAACAGCTGTAGGCTGCTCATGAATCTCTTTAAGCATAAAATGCTCGTATCCACCCTTTTCTGCGGCATCGACATCCCAGTCAGCTGTATTTATTTCCTTAAAAACTTCATTTCCATGAACATCAAAAAATCTTATTGAATCCTTCTTTACTTCTGCTATATCATTCGTATCAAGGAGATAATAATTTCTTGTATAGTGAATAATAGCTGGCACATCAGATGCTATAAAGTTTTCATTCTCTCCTACACCCACTATAAGCGGGCTGTCTTTTCTTACAGCATATAATGTGTCAGGAAAATCCCTGAACAGTATGCCAAGAGCATATGAACCCTTAATCTCCCCTATAACCTTAGATATAGTTGTAAGTGGATTTCCATCATAATAATAATCAAGAAGCTTTGCCACTGTTTCAGTGTCAGTCTCACTCACAAAGCTATATCCTTCACCTATAAGAAACTCCTTTATCTGTTTATAATTCTCAATAATGCCATTGTGTACTATTGATACTCTTTTATTTCCATGAGGATGCGAATTAATGTCTGATGGTTCTCCATGCGTTGCCCATCTTGTATGACCAATTCCACAGTGTCCAACAGGCTTGCCATCCCTCGCCATTTTTTCAACAAGATTAGAAAGTCTTCCCTTACATTTTTCTACTTTAATAGTTCCATGTTCAAAAACAGCAATTCCTGCTGAATCATATCCTCTATATTCCAGCTTTGAAAGTGCATCTATAAGTACATCTGCACAATCCCTGTCACCTACATACCCTGTAATCCCGCACATAACAATCCTCCATATTATTCTTCTTTATAAGCCCATTATATCACCAGTATGTATATATCAACATCTGCATTATACAATCAGACTGTTTAATATTAAGTTATATATTAAATTATATGTCTTCCCTGCATTATACACGACTCAGCCCCTTATGGGCAATATTAATCTCAACTTATTTTACCAAAGCCCATTATAAACAATGACATATATCATCTCTTGTAATTTCTGGCTGAATCATTAAATAATGTTATAAGCTGTGCCTGGTTGTTAAGTCCTTTCACAGCAACAGTTCTTCTTGTCACAAAACCTGACAGCTTCTGCATATATTCATCAGAAGTTATACTTCCCTCTGCTACGTATGTAAGTCCTTTCTCCCAGCTTGCCGTAAGCTCCGGATTTAGCAGCTGCCTGATTGAATTATCAACTACATCATATATAATTTCGCCAAGAAGTGTTGGTGTAATTATCTGTGTTTTTGAATTAATAAATATGTATTTATTAACATTAAGCTTTTTTAATATTTCTGCCCTTGTTGCACTTGTTCCTATTCCGCTTCCCTTAATCTGTGCCCTTAGCTCCTCATCTTCTATGAGCTGTCCTGCATTCTCCATTGCAAGAATAATCGAACCGGAATTATATCTTTTAGGTGGAGAAGTTTCTCCCTCTTTTATATCAAACCCTGTAAATGTTATCTCTGAACCTTTTTTTAACAGCTTAAGACTTTCAAGCAATTCTGCATCTGTCTTATCTGATGAATTATCAGTAACATCTTCCACTTTTCCTGTCTTATCCTTTGAATCTGCCAGTTGTATATTTTTATTTTTAGCAAATGAATTATTCGTAACTTTCAGATAACCTTCGTTTACAAGCACCTTAAATGTTGCATACATATCTTCATTCTTTACTGATGTGGTTATGCTTACTTTCTGATACACCGCTGCCGGATAAAATATACTTAAGAATCTCCTTACTATTATCTCATAAGTCCGCTGTGCAGTAACTGATAAAGCAGCCAGATTGTTAAGTCCCTGTCCGGTTGGAATAATAGCATAATGATCTGTTATAGCTTTATCGTTACAATATCTTGTTTATTCTATACCATCATAAAGCTTATTTTCCATAACCTCTAAAGCTATATCCTTAACATGCACATAACTCCTTAGCCCGCCTATATTTTTATATATTTCTTTACATACTGCACTTGATAATACTCTTGCATCTGTTCTCGGATACGTAACAAGCTTTTTTTCATATAATTCCTGTATGATGTTAAGTGTCTGATCCGGACTTATCTTAAACAGCTTACTACATTCATTCTGTATTTCAGCAAGATTATATAATAATGGAGGATTTTTTGTTTCCTTCTTTCTTTCAACCTGCTTTACAATTCCACAAGCCGGGAGCGGATCTGATAATATTCTTACAAGCTCTTCAGCCTTTTTTCTTTCCTTAAAGCCATTATCCTTATACAGATAAGGCGTTCCATAATATCTGCTCTGCTCACACACTCTCCATTCAGCATCAAATGTTTTATCGTTAATCGATGCACCTCCAATAACCTTAAAAAATGGTGTTTTAACAAAGCTTCGTATTTCTCTTTCTCTTCTTACAACCATTCCAAGAACACACGTCATAACTCTTCCGACAGAAACTACAGCTCTGTCCTCATGAAGATAATTAGCTATATTTCTTCCGTATTTTAATGTAAGAACTCTTGAAAAATTAATACCCATAAGATAATCTTCTTTAGCTCTAAGATACGCAGCTGAACTCAGGTTATCATACTCTGATATATCCTTTGCATTCTTTATGCCTTTAAGTATCTCTTCCTCAGTCTGTGAATCTATCCATACTCTTCTTTCGTTCTTACCAGTAACATGAGCCTCCTGCCTTACAAGTCTGTATATATATTCTCCCTCACGTCCCGAATCGGTACATACATATATTGTTTCAACATCATCCCTGTTAAGTATATTTTTCACTATATCAAACTGTTTTTTTACAGCTGGTATAACTTCATATTTAAACTGTCCCGGAATAAATGGCAATGTATCAAACCGCCACTTTTTTAGATTCTCATCATATGCCTCAGGATAACTCATAGTTATAAGATGACCTACACACCATGTTACAATATGCTCATCAGCTTCCAGATATCCATCTTTTCTTTTAAAATTTACATGAAGTGCTTTTGCAAACTCCTGCGCAACACTTGGCTTTTCCGCTATATATACGGATTTTCCCATACAATCATTCTCCAATCTGTCATTATAATATACATGTTTTTATATATCATAATTTGTCATATCTTTATATTATAAATTATATCATAGTAAAATGCAAAGAATATAAATCCAAATGCAAATGCAAAAATGCAAAAAGTAAAATGCTCTAACACACAAAAAGCAGCAACGCCGTCATCTTTTGATGTACGCACTGCTGCTTTCCTTTATTTAATGTGAGGTCAACGTTAATCTAACGACCTGCTGATATATCCAAGTTTCACATTACTTTGCTGTTATATATCCCTGTGCCTTAAGAAGCTCTGCACAAAGCACTGCTCCACCTGCTGCTCCTCTTAATGTGTTATGTGAAAGTCCGACAAACTTATAATCAAATACGCTGTCTTCTCTTAATCTTCCAAGTGAAACACCCATACCATGCTCATAGTTAACATCAAGCTTAACCTGTGGACGGTCATCCTCTTCAAGATACTGGATGAACTGCTTTGGTGCAGATGGAAGATTTAATTCCTGAGGTACTCCCCTGAAGCTTCTCCACTTCTCTATAATCTGTTCCTTTGTAGGCTTCTTGCCAAAGTTAACAAATACAGCTGCTGTATGTCCATCAAGAACAGGTACTCTTAAGCACTGGCATGTTATAACTGGCTCTGTAGCTGGAACTATCTCCCCATTCTCTACTGTACCAAGAATTCTAAGTGGTTCCTTTTCAGACTTTTCTTCTTCACCGCCAATATAAGGGATAATGTTTTCAACCATTTCTGGCCACTGTTCAAATGTCTTACCAGCACCTGAAATAGCCTGATATGTTGTAGCAACAACAAGCTTTGGTTCAAACTCCTTAAGAGCTGCAAGAGCTGGTGCATAACTCTGAATAGAACAGTTAGGCTTAACAGCTATGAATCCTCTTGTTGTTCCAAGTCTCTTCTTCTGTGCTTCTATAACCTTAGTATGCTCTGGATTAACCTCTGGAAGAATCATAGGAACATCTGGTGTCCAACGGTTAGCACTATTGTTAGATACTACTGGAACCTCTGCTTTGGCATATCTTTCCTCTAACGCCTTAATTTCATTCTTTGGCATGTTTACAGCACAGAATACGAAATCAACCTTTGATACTATTTCATCAAAATCCTTATCCATATCGTAAACAGACATTTTCTTAACGAACTCTGGCATTGGAGTCTGCATCTTCCAACGTCCTTCAACAGCTTCCTCATAAAGTCTGCCTGCTGAACGGCCGCTTGCAGCTACTAACACAACATCAAACCATGGATGGTTTTCAAGTAATGTAATAAATCTCTGACCTACCATACCTGTACCACCAAGAATACCAACCTTTAACTTCTCGCTCATTATAATCCTCCATTCTTACGCTTATCACATCTTATGTAAAATATACATTTACACCTTACATTTTATTTTTCTTAATTTTTTCTAAAAACAAATACCGCTTTTTGTCTTTCTGTGACGTACATTTGTTTTTCAGTGCTTTGAACATACTATCACACATAATTATATATTGCAAGCACTTTTCACTACTTTTCTATATATTATACTAAATTGTGCAAAAGAACAGCACACATATTTCTACATGTACTGTTCTTTTAACATTTTTATCTTAAAAATAATGAATTATGCTTTACGCTTTTTATCAAAAAATACATATGCAGATGCAACTAAAGCCATTGCAACTGCTATCACAGCATAAAACCATATTACTGTGTTATCAGATGTCTGCACTGACTCGCCTTCACTCTGTACTGCACTTGAATTTTGTGATGATGTTGAATCATTACCAGAGAAACTGGTTTCATCTTCTTTAGTCGCAGACTGTGTAACTGTTGTTGTCTGTTCGTTAGTTGCTGGCTCTGTAACTGTTGTTGCCTGTTCGTTAGTTACTGGCTCTGTAACTGTTGTTGCCTGTTCATTAGTTGCTGGCTGCGTTACTGTTGTTGCCTGTTCATTATCCTTTGTAGTCTGCTGGCTGTTATCTTGTTCATATGCAAGATAATACAGATTCGCTTTATCGCCCTTTGTAATCTTATGAGTTCCCGCATTTACAGTCATCTCAATTATTCCATTCTTTACAGCACATTTACTGCCATCAAGCTTTACTTTCCCGTTAAAATCTTCATTAAACACCATGACTATCTTTGCATTTGTCTGTGTAGTAAATGAAATCTCAGTACTTGTTTCCATCTTAAGACACTTATTATATGTTTTACCTTTATATGTTACAGTGCCTTTATCTTTAGCAATATTTCCTGTGATATTAAAGAATGTATTATCGGTACTTCCGTTTTCAAAATCAACAGCAATAACTTTTCCAGCTGCACCCGTTGTTGGCTGCTGTGCCGTTGTTGACTGGACTGTCGTTGACTGCTGCGCTGTTGTTGGTACTGTAGTTGACTGCTGTTCTGTCGTTGGTCGTACCGCTGTTGTCGTCTGCGAAGTTGCAGCCTGTGTCACATCAGAAGCTGTTGTATTCTGTGTTGGCTGTGCTGTTGTTCTATCATCAGAGCTGGATGTTTCCTGTGAATCTGTTGTACTCTCTTCTGACTTAGTTGTTTCCTCAGTCTGTCCTGTTTTGTCCACTTTTCCTCCAACACTGATAAGCGTTGTATTCTTATAAGATGTAACTGACTCTTTTAACTTTTCATCTATTGTATATGAAGAATTGTCTGCATCCGTGAAATTCCATGGTATAACGCCTCCACCCTGGCTTCCAGATAAAGATTTAACCTTATTTTTCACATCTGCTGCAGCTGTAATATCAGCTTCAGTCACACCCATATCAACAGATACATCAGTATCAAAATTACTGTATGTAGTTGAACCTGATAATGTCTTATATGAACCTGCAACCTGCTCACTTCTTTCAGCTGCAAGATAAGCATCAAAGCTTGCTGCATTGGCAGCCTCATATGATGAATCAGCATTAGCATACACAACTCCGGTAGCACCAGATATTATATTATTATATGCTTTAATCATTCCACCTTTTTCGTTCGAGAATACGCCTTTGCCCTTGGCATCTGAACCCTGAAGTGATGACATCATAGGATATTTGCAGTTTTCAAACACATTAGCTTCAACAAATGCTGATGAACCTGATGTAACTCCTACTCCATACTTTGAATTACCATCATAGTAATTGTTGTATACATGTATATTATGTCCGTTTCTTATACGCGGATGACGTGAATCTGAATGATCAAACCAGTTGTGGTGATATGTAAGATAATCTGAATACCCTGAATCTGCTGGTGTTGCATCTACAAGTCCACATTTTCCACTGTCAAAAAAGTGATTATATGATATTGTACAGTACTGTGACTTCTTGACATCTATAGAGCCATCACCCTTTTTCTGATCGCTGTCTGAGCCAGCCTGTCCATAATATATATCAAGATTATGAACCCATATATTACAGTTGCTTGTGTCTATTGATATTCCATCATCCATGAAATTAAGCACTGAAAGATTTCTTATTTCAACATTTGCTGCATTTCTCACAAGAATACCGAAGTCTTTTATACAGGCATCGCTGCCGACACCCTCTATTGTAAGCTTCATATCAGAATAAGCATTTTTTCCCTTTACCTGAAGTCCTTCTGAACTGCTGCTTATCCTATCAAGATCATTCTTTGTCACTGTTCCTATAATACGGATATCAACAGGTCTTGTTTCCTTGCCTTTCTGAAGGGCATCAATAATAGTCTGGATGCCAACACATTCAGTAGTCTTATTCGTATCAGTCTTTACTGTCATAGTAACAGTTTTAGCAGTATCTTTTGTTACATACAGTACAACTGCATCCTGTTTTAATGTTCCATCATCATTATAAGCACCTGAACCTGTCTTATATTTAGAATCAGATGAGAACGCAAAGCCACTTCTATCATGTGAAGCTACTGCTATTTCTTCTGTTTCAAGTGCCTTTGAAGCCACTTCTTTTCCATCCTTTACAGGAACAATCTTCATAATATATGTTCCCTCTTTAAGGCCAAGTGCATCAGCTCTGTAATAATCTTTATCAGTCTTATAATGTCTGATAAGTTCATCATCAAGCTTTACATACTCTCCATCCTTTTCTTTAACATATGCATTATAGCTGTCAGCTTTATAATCTGTTGACCATTCTACATATGCTGATTCCAGCCAGCCTGTTGCTTCTATTTTTTCTGGCTTTACAACATCTGCTTTAGCAGATTTAACTGATACAGGCACTATTATGCTTACTGCCATAACAACAGCCAGTAAACATGCCCATATACTCTTAGATGATTTTTTAAATATAGCTTTCATCTTAAACCCCTTTCAAGTTTTGTGCATTTTTCACAAGTATAATATCAATATATGAAAATATTATTATCATTTTACCAAAAATAAATGTTATGATATATGGTATTATAGTACCATATATCATAACCTCTTTTATAACTTCTTTTATAACTTCTTTTATAACCTCTTTGCATAACCACTGTTATGAATCAGAACCAGAGCCTTTCAAAATATATTTATCAGGATACTCAAACACATATCTGTCATATCCATTGATTATTATTGTATCTTTATATTCTCTCTCTCTTTTATTCTCAACGGAATAATTCAGATGTACATGACCATGAATAAAATATTTCGGTTTATACTTATCCAGTATATCAACAAATGCTTCAAACCCTTTATGTGGATTATCTTCACCATCTCCTATTCCAAACGCTGGTGAATGTGTCAGCAGAATATCTATTCCTTTTTTTATTTTTATCTTTGGCCACATTCTCGCAGCCCTTCTTTTCATCTGACTCTGTGTGTATTGATTAGCACCTGCTTTATATCTTATAGAACCGCCCAGTCCCATAATACGGATTCCTTTGTACACATATATTTTATCCTCTATGCATATACATCCTTCTGGTTCTTTAAATGCATAATTATCATCATGATTGCCACGCACATATAATATAGGTACTTTTGAAAACGAAGCAAGAAATGAAAGGTATTCCGCACGTAAATCACCACATGATAATATAAGATCTATACCATCAAGTTTTTCTTTTTCAAAATAGTCCCACAGATATTTCGACTCAACATCTGCTAACACAAGTATTTTCATAATTTTCACTCATTTCAATTATTCATTAACATCTATAATTCCCTGATTTATAACAAGGAGCTTATATTCTTCACTTAGTTCATCATACTCTGGTATCTTTCCAACAATATTGTCCATAAGCCAATCCATCTCTATGATTTCATCTGGGTCAAGAGTTTCACCTGCTTTATTCATGATTTTTCCTTCCTGATTTCTTAACTCACCAGAAAAAGGATGGAATTCACCTTTTATAATAGATTCTCTGATAAGGTCAACTATTTTTTTAGTTTCATTATTCAGGCCTCCACCATATATGATATCAACAGCCCCTGATGACATTCCCCACCAATAGTTAAGTGCTGATACTTTATCGCCTTCCTCTTCTTTCTTCCATGAACCACTTAGTATGCTTTGTATAAGCTTTTCATAAAACACACCCCAGTGCCATACCGGCATAGCAAGGTGTCTTATATTACCATCGTCATTTATATATAACCCAAATTTTCTTGATGATTTTTTCGGCGTAATCATATCCTGGTCTGATATACAATTAATCCCAAGCTCATTAAACCTGGCTTCAACATCATTGTCTTTGATACCATTCCATTCCACATACACCTTAGCATCAGGATTAACAGCCTTTACCCCCATAGCAAACGCATTAACATTTGCCATGACACCATAAAGAGGACAACCTGCAACATATCCTATTCTGTCACTCTTTGACATAACGCCAGCTATAAGTCCTGTCAGATACTTAGCTTCATGAATTCTTGTATAGTAGGTTCTTATATACTTATGCGATATATTCAGTGAACAGTTAAGTATCTTAGCCTTTGGATGTGCTATGGCCTGCTTCAGGCTCGCATACATCATGGCTGAAGATGTCACAAATATAAGATCTGTATTTTCATCTATAAGCTTTTGTATAGCATCATAATCATCGATTTTAGGTCTTACATTCGTTATACTTACTGTTTCTATCTGTTTTCCAAATGTCTCATCTATATACTGTCTTCCAAGTTCATGCGCATAACACCATTCCGATGTCTGTGGTGTCTTTTCATATATAAATCCAACCTTCAGCTTTTTGTTGCTATCTCCTCCTGATATTGGAAGCAGATAGCTTAGTATATTCTTTTTGGCTGGTTCTATCTTTGCCGGGTCCATTTTTAATTCAACCCCGCTGTTATCTGATATAAGTTCAAACTCTTCCCATGTCTTAGCCACATTTTTATCCATCTCATCAGATGTCATGTGCTTGACATTATCATATCCATGAATATGAATAAATCTTAGATACGCATCTCCGACAGGAAAATCAAATCTGTCTCCTCCCCTTGATTCATATGCTGTTCTGAAATTAAGATAGCTTGAAACAAGATCCTTTTTAGCATCTTCATCCATAACCTTTCCTGGTTCTATCCCAACCAGATCCATAAGTGTCGTAAAACTGCCTTCTTTACTGAAATATATATCATTAAGCTTAGTTGCTTTATAAAAATCCATAAATTCATAATATATTTTAACATCTGGATCATCGGATTTTTTAGGAATCTTTCGTATAACCTGTGCATTGACAGTAACTGCCTTAAAGTACTTTAAAACACTCACCCTTTTGTTACCTTCAAGCACATAGAACTTATTCATGTATTCATATACCTTTATAGGATCTCTTATACCTTCATTCACCTGGCTGTCACTAAGTGATGCCCATTTTGCTGAAAACTCACTTCCCCATTCCAATATAGGCATCCAGTTATCTGCAAACGCATTTGTTCTTCCAGCTGTACATGTTCCTACCACAAGTCTTAATGGTATCTGATCAATCCCAAGACTCACCTCAGAATCAATACTCTTTTCCTCCATCATATTCTCCATAACAGGAAGGTATGGATATTTTCCTTTATTAACACATGCATGATATTCTTTTTTTCCTAATTTTAATGCACTCATATAATCCTGTACTGACATACTAACCTCCATTCCTGCACAGATATACTTAAAAACTGTGCACTTTTAATGCCCATAACCCTTTTACCATTCTTTCATAATTAAACTTAACACATTTTATAATATAAATAAAGCAAAAATGCTGGCTGGTAAAACTATTATGTATACCAGTCAGCATTTTATTACATTTCGGTGTCCTGCTTTTAAAGAACACTTGTAACTATCTTAGTCAGTGTCATAATATAGTTCTTATCAGATTCATTCCACCTGAAGCTTTTATTGAAAGTGTCATAGAACATAACTATATTATCGCCTTCGTCATTCTTAAAATAACTATATATCATGCCACCTATATTACAGGCTATAACCGCATCGTACATTTCTTTATAGAACGACTCTATATTAGAGGTATAAACCACAGTCACGTAATTCCTGTCTTCGAATTTTTCCATAAATTTGTCAGTTTTTATGAGTTCAAGTATATCTGGCAATCCAGAATATTCTCCATAATAGTCTATAAGTTCGCCTTTAGTTGCGTTATATACGCGTATACCATCTATCTCTAACGCCTTGCATGCACGAGGAAGTGCTCTTTTTACCGCCTCTTTTCCATTCCTAATTATATCAATAGCCATATCTGCTACTTCAAATGAAAGATTCTCACCTTTTTTGATAGGAGCCATAGAAAAGCCTTTTCTTCCCATATCCTCAAGAAAATCCCCATGTTTAGCAGGGTCATATATTATATATCTGTTTTTACCTTTATTCTTAGCTATATATAAACACTTATCAGCCTTGTTTACAAGCGTGTCATAATCACTTCCGTTATCCGGATACTGACACACACCTATAGAAAGCGTAACTATACAGCCATTCTCCCCCTGGCTCATTTCATCCCTTACTTTCTGTTTAAGAGATGTAAGAATGGATCTCAACTGGCTTTCTGTATTAATCCAGTTTGTGAATATGAAAAACTCATCTCCACCAAACCTTCCAACTATCCCCCTTCCGTTTAATGTACTGTTTATAATAGATGCAACTTTTAATATAACCTTGTCACCATACAAATGTCCATATGTATCATTAATATTCTTAAAATCATCTATATCAATCATAGCTACATAATGCATGTCTTTGTTAGATGCTATTGCATCCGATACATATTCCTTACATGCTCTTTTGTTAAGCAGCCCTGTAAAGAAATCCTTGCCTTCCTGTGTCGCATAATATGCTTCCTCTGTCTGTGCACCAAGTGACTTGATAATCCCAATAACCACCTTGCTGCGATTGTACTTGTATATTATACGGCAATCCACTTTATATAATCCAAGCTTAGATGAATCTGCTATAAGCGGGCATGTAATCTCTGCATTAAAGCCTTCGTTTGCGTTACGAAGCTTATACATGACATCACGAAAATCCTGTTCATGTCTGGCATTATTAAAGAATGTCATAATATACTTTTCAAAATCATCAATATGCATTTTTTTAATCACGGTTGCCTTCATGCTTCTATAAACATATATAGAAATAATCCCTGTAGCTATATCATAATCAAACAGATAATCATTGTACATAGAAAGGAATTTTTTATATTTATCTGCATCATCATGAAGCTTTAAATATTTCTTTTCTGTGTTAAACACATTGTATACCTCAGCCTCAATAACACTGTTATCCTCAATCACATGACCTGTATTAGACAACAATATATGAACAAGAGTATATGTACCATCTTTACCTTTCATGTATGCAATCATTCCCTGTGATTCACCCTCTTTAAGACTTCCACATATATTCGTAAACTCTTCCTTAAAATCTGGATGAATATAATCTGTTATGGATATATTAATTAGCTTTCCTACATAGTTATAGAAATAATCATCTGCAACCATAACCAGATAATTATGTGTAAATGTTGCAGAACAATATATCATATTTGATTTATTATTATATATATTATCTGATATTAACATAATGCCCCCACGTACGCTTTGTTGTTTTTGCACTTTATTTCAATTAATAATACCACATTTTTTATTAAATGTAAACAAACCATGTACTTTAGCCAGTACTTTTTCTCTATATTATGCATATTACATAGTTTCATTATAAACTATTATGAACTTGCATTATATCTGAATCAGGTTATATTATTATTGATTGACTTATTAAAATGTACATTATTGAAAGGACACAAATATATGAACGCTTTACCAAAAGACCCCGTTATGCTTCTTAGCTTTGTAAACATGCAGCTACGTGATAACTACAGTTCACTTGATGAATTCTGCAAGTCGTTTATGGTTGATAAAAATGCCATTAATGATAAGCTTGGCATGATAAATTATATTTATGATGAAAACAGCAATCAATTTAAATAGGGAGATTGAGTACATAGTACTCAATCTCCCTTTGTATTCCATATTTACTTAGATGCTTTTGCGACAAGTCCATTATTTTCACAGTCGATTACTATATTATCTCCTGTAGATACATTGCCTGCAAGTATAAGCTTAGCTGCAAGTGTCTCAACTGACTTCTGTACATATCTCTTAAGTGGTCTTGCACCATACATTGGATCGAAGCCATGCTCAACTATGAAATCCTTAGCTGAATCCGTAAGCACAACCTTAAGTTCCTTATCCTCAAGTCTTCTGTTAACATCATTAATAAGAAGATTAATAATACTTCCTATATTCTCCTTATTAAGTGGCTTAAACATGATAATCTCATCAAGTCTGTTAAGAAATTCCGGTCTGAAGCTGTTTCTTAAATCGCCCATTACCAGCTCCTCCACTCCTTCTTTAATATTGCCTTTATCATCAATACCATCAAGAAGATATGTTGAACCAATATTACTTGTAAGAATAATTATGGTATTCTTAAAGTCAACTGTACGACCCTGTGAATCAGTTATCCGTCCATCATCAAGTACCTGAAGAAGTACATTGAACACATCAGGATGTGCCTTTTCAACTTCATCAAAAAGCACAACTGAATATGGCTTTCTTCTTACTGCTTCGGTAAGCTGACCTCCTTCATCATATCCTACGTATCCAGGAGGCGCTCCTATAAGTCTGGATACTGAATATTTCTCCATGTACTCCGACATATCAAGTCTTATAATATTATTCTCATCATCAAACAGACTTTCAGCAAGTGCCTTAGCAAGCTCTGTTTTACCTACACCAGTTGGTCCTAAAAACAGGAATGAGCCAATAGGCTTTGTTGGATCCTTTATACCTGCTTTAGATCTTATGATAGCCTCTGTAACTTTAGTAACTGCTTCGTTCTGTCCAACCACTCTCTTATGAAGTGTTTCATCAAGATTAAGTGTCTTCTGTCTTTCTGATTCACTAAGCTTAGCTACCGGGATACCTGTCCATCTTGATATAATCTTGGCAATCTCTTCCTCTGTAACACTTTCATGCACAAGAGATTCTCCATTGCCAGACTCTTTAGCTTTAGCTTCTGCCTCTTCTATCTGCTTCTGAACAGCTGGAAGCTTTCCATACTGAAGCTCTGCTGCCTTTTCAAGATTATATTCTCTCTTAGCCTGCGCTATCTGATTGTTAATATTTTCAAGTTCTTCCTTCAGCTTGCTTATATTATCAACCTTTGTCTTATCTGCATCCCACTTTGACTTCTGAATACCGAATTCCTCGCGTAAATCTGAAAGTTCTTTTCTAAGTGCCTCAAGACGTTCCTTGCTAAGATTATCTGTTTCCTTCTTTAATGCTGCTTCTTCAATCTCAAGCTGCATGATCTTACGCTGCATTTCATCAAGCTCAGCTGGCATAGAATCCAGTTCTGTCTTAATCATCGCACATGCTTCATCTACAAGATCAATAGCCTTATCTGGAAGAAATCTATCTGTTATATATCTGTCTGATAGAACTGCTGCACTTACTAATGCACCATCTGTTATCTTAACACCATGGAACACCTCATATCTGTCTTTAAGACCTCTTAAAATAGATATTGTATCTTCGACAGTAGGCTCATCCACCATAACTGGCTGGAAACGACGCTCAAGTGCCGGATCCTTTTCAATATACTGTCTATGTTCATCAAGTGTTGTTGCACCTATACAATGAAGTTCACCTCTTGCAAGCATTGGCTTAAGCATATTACCTGCATCCATAGCACCTTCTGTTTTACCAGCACCTACTATAGTGTGAATTTCATCTATGAAAAGAATAATCTGACCTTCTGACTTCTTAACCTCATCAAGAACAGCCTTAAGTCTTTCCTCGAATTCACCTCTGTACTTTGCACCAGCAACAAGTGCTCCCATATCAAGTGCAAAAAGCTTCTTATCCTTTAGGCTTTCTGGCACATCGCCTTTTACAATACGTTGTGCAAGTCCCTCAACAACTGCTGTCTTACCAACACCAGGTTCACCTATAAGAACCGGATTGTTCTTTGTTTTACGTGAAAGAATCCTTACAACATTTCTTATCTCCTGATCTCTGCCTATAACAGGATCCATCTTGCCATCTGCAGCTCTTTGTACAAGATCTGTGGCATATTTATTAAGGGTATCATAAGTAGCTTCCGGATTATCAGAATTAACTGTCTGATTACCCCTTACTGTCGCAAGCACAGAAAGAAAACTCTCCCTGTTTATACCGTATGTCTTAAAAAGCTGCTTTATGGCTCTGTTAGGAGATGCTATAAGTGCAAGCATAAGATGTTCTACTGATACATAAGAATCCCCCATACGCTTTGCTTCTTCCTCAGCATTAATAAGCACTTTATTAAGATCATTACTTATATACAGCTTTACATCACCAGATACTTTATTCTTCTGGTTAAGCAGCTGTTCTATATTCTTTAAAAAAACATCCTTATCAATATTCATCTTTTCTATAAGACTTGCAATAAGGCTGTCATCTATAGTCATCAGGCTATACAGGAAATGTTCCTGGTCAATCTCCTGATTTCCATAATCATATGCTATTTTTTCACAATTGTTAATCGCTTCGACTGACTTCTGTGTAAACTTTTGAATATTCATACAACTCACCTCTTTCATTACCCGTGAATTAATAGTTCAATAGAAAATGCTTTATTCACTTTCTGATAATTGTTATATCATTCGTTGTTAGCCAAGTCAAGTGTTGAGTGCTAATAAAATTATTAAGAAATTATAAACCCAGAGTTTGTGCGGGTTTGCAGGGTGTGTATTGGGTTGAGAAATGGGATTTAGTGGTTTTGATACCAGTTTGACACCAGTTTTTAATAATTTGCTACATTATCTATGCTTACTTTTTTCTTCTTTTCTATAACAGTGCATAAAAGTTAAGCAATTATTGTAAAGTATCTGATTTTGATAGCTCTATATATGATGTTAGTTCTTTAAACAATGACATTGATGAAGTAATAAGAAATGTATGTCATCTTAAAGATGATGAAATAATAGAATAAACAAGAAATAAGCTATGTTAATAAACCCAAAAAGGGATGAATTACGAATTAGAAGTATGTAAAAATATAAAAGATTTAGGATATTCAGCTGTAAAGCATTCTGTACAATACTGCGGTAATAACATAAATCTGACAATACGTATTTAATCGGTATGGATGATATACATATAGAAGATTGGGTTAAATTATATGATGAATATTATAAGAACTTATATAAAATTAATTACAGATTACAAAATTTTATACGAAAGAAGACAGGCTTTATTGTCTGTCTTTTTTTGAACCAAGAACAAATATTTGTTATTATTCTGTGTAGATACATACGAAAAGATGCCGAACCATCCGTAAATGTGTTACCTGTTTAAAAAAGGCAAATGAAG
>ENA-UOJA01001263-UOJA01001263.1-human-gut-metagenome-genome-assembly--contig:-C19-NODE-1263-length-21337-cov-11.373649_pt1 | contig 21337 bp, 19 predicted proteins | sample MGYA00242337_ERZ723884 | MGnify/ENA metagenome assembly ERZ723884
AATCATATATATTTGTAGTTTTATAATCAGCTATATTTACGAGTTATATACATGGTTATATATAAAGTTGAAAATTAGCTGGCAGACAGGACAGCTATGTGATATGATTAATTGAAATTTTACTATAGAGAGGATTAATCATGTGGGAGAAAATTAAAGCGTTTTTAAAGAAAAAAGATGTTGAAATATCGGTTAAAAGATATGGAATAGACGCACTTGGGGCAATGGCTCAGGGATTGTTTTGTTCGTTATTAATAGGAACTATACTAAATACTCTGGGTACACAGCTTCATATTGGATTTCTTACTAATACAGTTGCAACAATAAGTGGTGTTAATTATACAGTTGGAGGTCTTGCATCAGCCATGAGTGGACCGGCTATGGCGGTGGCTATAGGGTATGCACTGAAATGTCCGCCACTTGTTCTTTTTTCGCTTATAACAGTTGGTTTTGCATCTAATGCATTAGGTGGTGCAGGTGGTCCATTGGCGGTATATTTTGTAGCTATTATTGCAGCAGAAGCAGGAAAATTAGTATCGAAGGAAACAAAGATAGATATACTTGTAACACCATTAATAACGATAGGCATTGGAACAGGGGTGGCAGCATTGATAGCTCCACCGCTTGGAAAAGCGGCTATGAAAATAGGTGAGGTTATAATGCTTGCAACTAATCTTCAGCCTTTTCTTATGGGAATAGTGGTATCAGTTCTTGTCGGAGCAGCACTTACATTACCGATATCTTCGGCAGCTATATGTGCAGCATTTGGACTTACAGGACTTGCAGGAGGAGCAGCTGTAGCAGGTTGTTGTGCCCAGATGATTGGCTTTGCGGTTATGTCTTTTAAGGAAAACGGATGGGGTGGACTTGTTTCGCAGGGAATAGGTACATCAATGCTTCAGATGGGAAACATAATAAAGAATCCAAGGATATGGATTGCACCGATAGTAACATCAGCAATAACAGGACCTGTTGCAACATGTCTTTTTAAACTGCAGATGAATGGAACAGCAGTATCATCAGGTATGGGGACATGTGGCTTTGTAGGCCAGATAGGTGTATATTCAGGCTGGGTAAATGATGTTGCAGCAGGAACTAAGAGTGCAATAACCATGATGGACTGGGCAGGATTAATACTTATATCGTTTGTTTTGCCTGCAGTTATATGTCCACTTATAAATTGGCTGTTAAAGAAAGCAGGCTGGGTTAAAGATGGAGATATGAAACTCCAGTAGGTAGAAAAGAGTAAAATAAAATGTGCAGTGGTGAATATGATAACATATGGAATAAAGATTATATATCAGTGATAAAGTCAAAAAGACGTTCAATAGGTATTGAAGTCCACATGGATGGAAGAGTCATATTAAGAGCTCCGTATACATTAAGTGAAAAACAGCTTGAAGAATTCGTGGATAAACATAAGCTGTGGATTGAAGAAAAGCAACGTTATCTTGGAAGTAAAGCCAGAGCGGGAATATCAACCAATGCAAAGAAAAAAGATGAACTTACTAAAGATGAGATTAAGTGCATTAAAGAAGCATTTGAAAAACGTGTTATATATTACAGCCGTATTATGGGAGTGACGGTTAAAAATATAACTATTAAAAACCAGAAAACAAGGTGGGGCAGCTGCAGTTCAAAGGGTAATCTGAACTTTAATTACCAGCTGTATTATATGTCACATGAGCTTATGGATTATGTTGTGGTGCATGAGCTTGCACACAGAAAATATATGAACCATTCAAAGGAATTCTGGGCAGAGGTGAAAAAGTACTGCCCAGAATATAAGGAAAGAAAAAATGTCCTAAAAAAATACATATTAGAAACATAGAGGCATATTGCAGACATATATTAGTAAGTGAATGTTACGGTATATAAAGAGTAATTATTTCTAGGTACATTTTTATAAGTATATGATAAAGCTTCACCGGTTTTTGACACAGCTGTTTTTAAATCAGTTGTGAATGTGCAGGCGAATTCAAGATGAGTCTGTTTGTTTTTAACCGCATTACGGATAAGACGGTTTAACTGTGAAGTGTTGCTTATCATGGTTACTCCAGCATATCTTACATAAGAATATTTTGTTCCACAATTCTCATATTCACTGTATTTGTCATGGTTCCATGTATGATCAATGGACATGTCTTTGGCTGTAATATTAAAGTAAGAATGATCGGTGTATTCAAAAGAAGAACCTATAGGATCATCCCATGTTACGTCTACATGATACCATTGGTCATCCAGTTTAACAGTATTCCATATATGCTGCTCGTCACCAGCTTCACCGGACACTGTTCCATTTTCTATTCCAAGCATATCCATAAATGTTTTAAAACATTCGGTATAGCCGCTGCATACAGCGATTCCGTTAATAAGTGCACTGTATGCATTGTAAGAGGAATCACCAGTATCAACATAAGAAATGTGTTCGACAAGATAATCATGTACTGCAAGTTCGTTTTCTATATCCGAATTAGCAGGAGATGTAATCTCGTTTAATATCTGTATGTATTTAGTATATAATGTAAGCTGGCGTTCATTTAGTCCATCTGTTGAACCGGTTTTATATGCATTGATTATAGAAAAACTATCCCAGCATTCATATGTAATGTGTACATTAAAACCGTTTTTAACACGTTTATATTCACATTTTAACTGTTCTATGCCATCTATGGCAGCAAGCCATGAATTAGCATCTATAAGAGATTCGTCTTCAATGAATAATTCGCATACGGTCTGATTATTTATTAAGCATTGATTGATATAATCAATTATTTCACTAGTTGATGAGGCAGATTTATCATATGCAGTATTGGATATGGAGGTACATGACCCATCTTGCCATTCTGATAAAAAAGGGATATTACATCCAGTAAATAAAAGACTTATAATAATTGAAATAATAGCAAAAGTCTTTTTTTTAAAATTTATATTTCTAAAATTGCTTTTTTTAAAATGCATTGTCATTAATCTTTCTATAAATAATTATGTTATAAATTGAATATTGTGTGTTGTTTGGTTATAATCTGTTATGATAAAAATCATGATGTCCACGTCTACGTGCCGCTTCTGCCAGTTTTAAATATGTACAACTGGCCATAATACCTGCCAATATCCGCATATCGTGGGATTATCATCAAACTTTTATGCTCATATCTCATATCATGTGGGCAACACCATATTATAAAGGTATATAAAAGAACACATACGTATCAATTTTAATACGTAATATGCAAAAATAAAAGTATTTATAATAGAATATGGGAGAAATATTGAGAAAATATTAAAAAAATATTGGAAAATTGATATATATCCAGTTAAGGATAGTCAAGAAAAGAGGAATAATATGAACGATTATGTGATAAATACACCGTCAGATTTTAATCTTAAAGAAACGCTGGAATGTGGGCAATGCTTTCATTTTAACATGCTTGATGAGAATGAATATGTGTTGACAGCATATGGACAGCTTTTACATATAAGACAGGATGATAGTAATCTGGTGTTTTACGATACAGATGAGAAGATATATGATACATTATGGAGAAAATATTTTGATATAGACAGGGATTATGGGAAAATAAAAGAAGAACTGCTTGCAAAGGATGATAAGCTAAAAGAAGCAATATGTGCAATGTCAGGAGTAAGAATACTTAATCAGGAATTTTTTGAAACACTTATATCATTTATAATCTCACAGAATAAGCAGATACCACATATTAAAAAGATAGTAGCTGATATATCAGAAAAGTATGGTACTTATAAAGGAAATGTAAAAGGAATCCCAATGTATACATTTCCGGATGTTAATCAGCTAAGAGAAGCAACTATTGAAGACCTTATGGATTTAAAAACAGGCTTTCGTGCTCCATATATATATGATGCAGTCAGCCATGTTTATGATGGAAGTGTTAATTATAATGAACTTATAAAGTCAGATTCGGCAGCAGGAATAGAAAAAATGTGTGAAATAAAAGGTGTAGGCAATAAAGTTGCAAGCTGCGTAAGTCTTTTTGCACTTGGAAAAAGAGATAGTTTTCCTATAGATGTATGGATAAAAAGGATAATGGAATATCTTTATTTTGATAAGAAGGATACATCTAAGGAGGTTATAGCGGATTTTGCAAAAAACAGGTTTGGAGAACTTGGGGGATACGCACAGCAGTATCTTTTCTATTATGGGAAAACTATAAAAATGGGAGTTGCAGAGTCAAAAAAACATAAAAAATAAAAAAAGTATAATCAAAATGTAAAAACATTAATATATTTGAATTAGTTGTTGACAAATTATTGGCTGGGTGATATCTTATCGTTATCGGGATTAGCACTCGAAAGAAATGAGTGCTAACAGACAAAATTAAAGTAATGATAAAAGATAGCTGCCACATACATGTCAGACAGCGGAAAGGTGGATTATATTATGAAGTTAGTACCATTAGGAGACAGAGTTGTAATTAAAGCATTAGTTGCAGAAGAAACTACAAAGTCAGGCATTGTATTACCAGGACAGGCAAAGGAAAAGCCATCACAGGCGGAAGTAGTTGCAGTAGGACCTGGTGGAGTTGTTGATGGCAAGGAAGTTACAATGCAGGTTAAGCCTGGAGATAAGGTAATATATTCTAAGTATGCAGGAACAGAAGTTAAGCTTGATGAAGAAGAATATATCGTAGTTAAGCAGAATGATATCCTTGCAGTAATTGAGGATTAATTATAAATATTCATTATATTGTTGATTATATTATTGATTTTATTTGGAGGTAATAACAATGGCAAAGGAAATTAAGTACGGAATCGAAGCAAGAAAAGCTCTTGAAGAGGGCGTTAATAAGTTAGCTAATACAGTAAGAGTTACAATCGGACCAAAGGGACGTAACGTAGTTCTTGATAAGTCATATGGCGCACCACTTATCACTAATGATGGTGTTACAATAGCTAAGGATATCGAGCTTGAAGATGCATTTGAGAATCAGGGTGCACAGCTTGTAAAGGAAGTTGCTACTAAGACTAACGATGTAGCAGGTGATGGTACAACAACAGCTACTGTTCTTGCACAGGCTATGGTAAATGCAGGTATGAAGAACTTAGCTGCAGGTGCTAATCCAATTATCTTAAGAAAAGGTATGAAGAAGGCAACTGATTGTGCAGTAGAAGCTATAGCACAGATGAGCGAAAAGGTTACAGGCAAGGATCAGATTGCAAAGGTTGCATCTATCTCAGCAGGTGACGAAGAAGTAGGCCAGATGGTAGCAGATGCTATGGAAAAAGTTTCTAATGATGGCGTAATAACAATCGAAGAATCTAAGACAATGAAGACAGAACTTGACCTTGTAGAAGGTATGCAGTTCGACAGAGGTTATATATCAGCATATATGGCAACAGATATGGATAAGATGGAAGCTAACCTTGATAACCCATACATCCTTATCACAGATAAGAAGATATCTAATATTCAGGAAATTTTACCAGTTCTTGAGCAGATTGTACAGAATGGTGCTAAGCTTCTTATTATTGCTGAGGATGTTGAAGGTGAGGCACTTACAACACTTATCGTTAACAAGTTAAGAGGTACATTCAATGTAGTAGCTGTCAAGGCTCCTGGATATGGTGACAGACGTAAGGAAATGCTTAAGGATATCGCTATTCTTACAGGTGGTCAGGTTATCTCAGAAGAACTTGGTCTTGAGCTTAAGGATACAACACTTGATATGCTTGGTAGAGCTAAATCAGTTAAGGTTCAGAAGGAAAATACAGTTATCGTTGATGGCGAAGGTGCTAAGGAAGATATCGAAGCAAGAGTTGCACAGATTCGTGCGCAGCTTGAAGAAACAACATCTGATTTCGATAAGGAAAAGTTACAGGAAAGACTTGCTAAGCTTGCAGGTGGCGTAGCTGTTATCAGAGTTGGTGCTGCAACAGAAACTGAAATGAAGGAAGCTAAGCTTCGTATGGAAGATGCTCTTAATGCAACAAGAGCAGCAGTAGAAGAAGGTGTTATCTCAGGTGGTGGTTCAGCTTATATCCACGCATCTAAGAAGGTTGCAGAGCTTGCTGCTACACTTAGCGGAGATGAAAAGACAGGTGCAGAGATTATCCTTAAGGCTCTTGAAGCTCCATTATTCCACATTGCTAACAATGCTGGTCTTGAGGGTGCAGTTATCATCAACAAGGTAAGAGAATCAGAAGTCGGAACAGGTTATGATGCACTTAACGATAAGTACGTTAATATGGTTGATGCAGGTATCCTTGATCCAGCTAAGGTTACAAGAAGCGCATTACAGAATGCTACAAGTGTTGCATCTACACTTCTTACAACAGAAGCAGTTGTTACAACTATTAAGGAAGATGCACCAGCTATGCCAGCAGGAGCTGCCGGTATGGGCGGAATGATGTAATAAGTAATAATTTGCTATACATCAGTAAGTTGATAAAATAAATTTAACATTTTCATCATATTAAAAAAGTCCCTTTGCTTATGTTTTATATTCATAAACAAGGGGGCTTTTTGTTGTGCAATATAAAAGGAATGTGTTATGCTATCAAGGTTATTAAGTGAATTGCAGCAGATTGAGCTGATTCATATATGTCAGGAGAGCTTGGTTTATGTTTTTTAGTAGAAGAAAGAATGATGATTTGTCAGAAAAGCTGGTTAAACTGGTGGTTCCGATAGCTATACAGCAGTTTATGTTGGCACTTGTGAGTGCCACAGATGCGGTTATGCTGGGCTTTGTAGACCAGACCTCGTTGTCTGCAGCTTCACTTGCCGGACAGATACAGTTTGTGCTTAATCTGTTTATAGCAGGGATAACAGCAGGCTCAGGAATAATGATTTCACAGTACTGGGGAAAGAAGGACATAAAAGCTATTGAAAAGGTCATGCCGGTGGCTTTATATGCTAATCTGCTGTCAGGCGGCATATTCACTATTCTTGCGCTTCTCATACCTGAGGGACTTATAAGGATATTCACTAACGAACCGGAGCTTATTGCAAGCGGTACACTATATATCAGGGCTGTAGCCTTATCTTATGTGCTGTGTGCAGTATCGCAGGTATATCTGATTCTTCTTAAGAATACAGGAAGGGCGGCTCAAAGCTCTGTTATCAGCTCATCAGCAGTTGCTGTTAATATAGTCTGCAATGCTGTCCTTATATTTGGTTTGTTTGGCATGCCACGTCTTGGCATACGTGGAGCGGCTTATGCAACTGTAATATCGAGAGTGATAGAGCTTGTATGGGCATATATTGTAGTTAACAAAGACAGGATTGCCGCTTTGGAATGGAAAGGAATTATTCATACAGATAAAGCACTGACAAGAGATTTCTGGTATTACACAACACCTGTGCTATGTGCCTCCTTAGTGTGGGGCATTGCATTTGTATTATACTCAGTTATACTTGGACATATGGGAAGTGATGCTGTTGCAGCGAATTCCATAGCCAGTATAGTAAAGAGCATGGTGCAGTGCGTTATAAGGGGTGTTAGTGCCGGGGCAGGAATTATTATAGGTAATCTTCTAGGAGCAGGTAAGCTTGATAAAGCCAGGGAATATGGTGGAAGAATTACAAGACTGTCAATAGCCATTGGGATAATAACAGGTCTGCTTCTTATCGTTGTAGCTCCGGTTGTATCGCGTGCAGCCCCTATGTCAGATACAGCGAAGGGGTATCTTGGCTTTATGCTGATAGTCCTTGGCATTAATCTGATGGGGCAGTCGGTGAATACAACTGTTCTGGATGGGATATTCTGTGCCGGAGGTGATGCAAAGTTTGATATGAAGGGGAATATTGGTGCAATGTGGTGCTTTGCGGTTCCGCTTGGCTTTATAGCAGCATTTGTATTCAATGCACCAGTCTGGCTTGTATATATCATAATAAGCCTGGATGAGCTGGTAAAGCTCCCGGCAGTATATATACATTATAAGAAGTATATCTGGGTAAGAAATATTACAAGATAAAACACTAGTGAAAAATACCAGGGATAGTTGTTTCTATTTAAAAAAGTTAAGGGGTATGTTATAATACTTCCATATTGGATTTTAGTTGTCACGCAGGAGGAATGGTAATGGCGGATATTGATGAGCTTAAAAAGAAACTTGAAGATGGATGGATAAAGGGTGAACCTTATGTATTTGTAAGTTATGCAAGTAAGGATAAAGAGAAGGTTTACGAATTTGTATATGAACTTAGAAAACGCGGAATTAATGTATATATAGATATAGAGCTTCAGGAGAATATTTCTAAGAACTGGTTACAGAATATTAAGGAGCGTTTATATGATGTTGATTGTGTTGCTATGATTTCATTTCTTAGTCTTAACTATTTCCGTAGTTATGCCTGCCTTATAGAACAGCTTGTAACACGTTCAGAGGATTTAAAGATGGAAAAAGGCAAGTATCTTGAGAATTTTTATATTGCATTGGATGATAATATGTCTACAATACAAAAAATGGAAGATGCTGTGTATGATAATACAGTTGCAAAAGAAAGTCAGAGTATGGCAATAAAGATGGTTCCAGAGGAAGTAAATGTCCTTAAAGATGTCATGGAAGATAATATTGCAGTAAAGAGCAAGTTAAAGAAAGATGTCAGGTCAACTATAGATGGTTTGAATACAGCACATAGAGTTGCGATAAGTATGCTTAGTTATATTTTTAAAGAGTCAAGCTATAGTATTCAGAAATATGGAACAGCTGGTGATTGCGCACAGTTAATGTATAACAATTTTACTAATGACAAGAATGACAAAATTAATATTGATGTATTGGAGGAACTTAAAGAAAAGTACAACAATGATAGTGTTGCCGATAAAAATAACATAGCAATAGACAGCGTTGCTGCAGATGATTCTGTAACAGCAGTAGATAACACCAATATAACAGATAATACCAGTATAACTGATAACACTCATATAACAGATAACACCAGAACAAGACAGGCTACAAGTACAGGTGATATCAGATTTACGCTTTATGGCAAGGAGTATGAGCTTAATCAGTCAGATATGATGCTTACATTTTTTGCACACGTTCTTAATAAACATCAGGATATTGTGGACGAACTTCCTTCATATAATGGGATGACCTGTGTGTCTGATGTTGATTATAGTCTTCCTAAGAATCGTAAGGCAGATATGCCTACATATTTCAGAAGCTGTGAATTCTTTGAATTCGCTAATGGAAGCCATATATGTGTTGGAACATCATATTCAGTAGTAGACAAGTTAAAGAAAATGGCACTTTTGCTTAATATATGTGGTGAAAGCCCAGAGATATTCAGTTCAGAACAGGTTGAACTTCCAGCGGTAAAGGTAAGAGGAGGTTCTTCTGTTAGTGGCAAAGGAAGTGGATCACTTGTGAAATTCAGCGTATATGGCAATAAATACGAGCAGAACCAGACAGATATGCTTGGAACAATATGCAGTTCTGTTATAGCTAAGCACCCAGACAAGTTAGAGGAAGCAGCAGATGCTTTATTATGTATTGATGTTAAAGATTATACAGATGTTGCCAAAGAAGACAGACCGGTATATTTCTCATCAATGAACAGATATGAAGTAAATGGCACAGCTTATAGTGTTGGTGGAAGCTTCGGAATGAAAGAAAAGCTTAAAATGATTGCCAGATTACTTATAATGTGTGACGAAAGCAAGGATATAATTGATATAGAAGACTATGAGATACCAGATGTAAAGGTTAAGGCGGCTGCAGGCACTAAGAAGAAAATTAATTACTTTGATTAATTGGAATTATTACAAGATAGGAGAAGCTTTATGTTTGATATAGCAGTAGAACAGATAGTGAAGGTAAAACCACCTAAGACAGCAGTTATTTATAAGGCATTGCTTATAATAGGCTGTATTGTGGCGGCTACAACCATACCACAGACAAGAACATTTGGAATAATTGTGCTTGCATTATTTGCGGTGATGACATTTTTAGTATTCCAGTATTATAATGCAGAGCTTGAGTATTCGATGGTGGATGATACGCTTACGATTGACAGGATTATGGCAAAATCGGCAAGAAAAAGATGTGGTGTGTATACACTTTCAAGAGCAAAGCTTGTGGCAAGAGCTGATTCGCAGGATGCACTCCGTATGAATCATATGGACGTTAAGACTTATGATTATTCAGTTGGTGCAAGTAATCACGATTCAGTTGTCATATATGCGTATAATGAACATAACGAATTAGTCAGGGTATTTATATATCCTGATGAACGTGTTCTTCACAGCATACAAAATGTTGTTGAAAAAGATGTGTTTAAAGTTATTGACTTTTAAAAAATGCTCTGATACAATTTTAATATTATAAACAAAAGGAATATGATAGAACGTTTATCAGATTTCTCCACACAGAAATGTCCGAATTAAGTATTCGGATTTTTTTGTACCAAGAATTGCGTTATTATGCGCATATAACTTAATTATTTTATTTACAGGAAAGCGAGGACAAAGGAAAATGGGTACAATTATTGGTGAGGGCATTACATTTGACGATGTGTTATTAGTTCCACAGTATTCAGAAGTAACACCTAATATGATCGATTTAACAACTAATCTTACAAAGAATATTAAGCTTAATATTCCTTTGATGAGTGCAGGTATGGACACAGTTACTGAACATAGAATGGCAATCGCTATGGCAAGACAGGGTGGTATAGGTATTATCCACAAGAATATGTCTATTGAGCAGCAGGCAGAAGAGGTAGATAAGGTAAAGAGATCAGAGAATGGAGTTATCACAGATCCATTTTACTTACATCCAGATAATACATTAAAAGAAGCTAACGAGCTTATGGGAAAGTTCAGAATATCAGGCGTACCTATCGTAGATGAGAACAAGAAGCTTGTTGGTATAATCACTAACAGAGATCTTAAGTTCGAAGAGGATTTCTCAAGACCTATCAAGGAATGTATGACAAGTGAGAATCTTGTAACAGCAGAGGAAGGCATCACACTTGAAGAAGCTAAGAAGATTCTTGGCAAGGCAAGAAAGGAAAAGCTTCCTATTGTTGATAAGGATTTCAAGCTGACAGGTCTTATCACAATCAAGGATATTGAGAAGTCTATCAAGTATCCTGCATCTGCACATGATTCGCAGGGAAGACTTCTTGCAGGTGCTGCTGTTGGTATAACTTCTAATGTTATGGACAGAGTAGAAGCACTTGTTAATGCAAGTGTTGACTGTATTGTTATAGATTCAGCTCATGGTCATTCAAAGAATATTATTACAACTTTAAAGGAAATCAAGGCTGCATATCCAGAACTTCAGGTTATTGCGGGTAATATAGCTACAGGAGCTGCTGCCAAAGCTTTATGTGAAGCAGGCGTAGATGCTGTTAAGGTTGGTATCGGACCTGGTTCTATATGTACAACAAGAGTTGTTGCCGGTATTGGTGTACCTCAGGTAACAGCAGTTATGGATGCATATGCTGAGGCTAAAAAGTATGGTATTCCAGTTATCGCTGATGGTGGTATAAAGTTCTCAGGAGATATAGTTAAGGCGATAGCAGCAGGCGGTAATGTATGTATGCTTGGAAGTCTTTTAGCAGGCTGTGACGAAGCTCCTGGTTCATTTGAGTTATTCCAGGGCAGAAAGTATAAGGTTTATAGAGGCATGGGTTCTATTGCAGCTATGGAGAATGGTAGTAAAGACAGATACTTCCAGACAGATGCAAAGAAGCTTGTTCCAGAAGGTGTTGAAGGACGAGTTGCATATAAAGGACTTGTTGAAGATACTATATTCCAGCTTATGGGAGGACTCCGTTCAGGTATGGGTTACTGTGGAGCACAGACTATTCCAGTACTTCAGGAGACAGCTAAGTTTATAAAGATGTCATCTGCAGCTTTAAGAGAAAGTCATCCGCATGATATCCATATTACTAAAGAAGCTCCTAACTATTCTGTTGAGAATGCTTAAATAATATAATTGATATCGGGGTTAAAAGTAACCTTTTATCATATTTAAAGTGTAAAAATAAGTTTCCGGCATGGCAAAAGTGTGATTAGCTGTGCCGGTTTTATTATGTGCAATAGTTAAGAACGCGAAGTATTTTCTAAAATATCAGTGAGCAGCAAGTAATATGTCAATTTTCAATCAATTAAATAAAATAAGTGATTGCTAACTTGTATCTTAATGATGTATAATGAATTTAAAAGTTAAATGAATCGAAAAATTATAATTGACAGATAATCAGGTATGAGGAGAGCGATGATATGCGGGACAAGATGATTAACAAATATATTGCCAAAAATCACGCTGGAACTGTTTTTACTGATAGTGAACTGAAGGTTATCAAGGAAGGTAATATAGATGATATGGTTACAACATTTCTTGATATGAACACAGAATACTACAACAAGCAGATGCAGAGTGTACTTAAGATATTTACTCAGTTTATAGGTAATGATATGGAACTGGAAAGAATTATATATCAAAAGGAGTATGAGGGAAAGTTTGTAGGCTGCCAGCTTATGGACGGAGATATAGATGTATTTCTTGGCATAGCGGGAGATGATGACGACCTTTTATGTGTTGCATCAGTATTTTCACAGGAAGAGCTGAGTGAGTTTGATTCAGATGCTTATGATTCAATATGTGAGCTTATTAACGTGATTAATGGTGCGTATGCAACAAAGCTCAGCTATGAAGATATAGAAGTTGCATTGCATCCACCAGTATTTTATAAGGATACACAGATTAAGGCAGATAATGGAATGTATGTAGTTACATTTTCAATGAAGGGACATAGATTTAATCTGATTATGGTGGCAGATGATAAGATTAAGCTGGAAGTTTAAGGTGTAAGCATATACCAGATTATAAAGTGGGAACGGAGGACGATTATGGCTAGAATATTGATAGTAGATGATTCTAAGACATCAAGGAAATTCTTAAGAAATATGCTTGAACAGGCAGGACATGAGATAGTTGCAGAAGCAGTAGATGGTGCAGAGGGTGTTGAAAAATTTAAAATATACAGACCTGATATTACAACAATGGATATTACAATGCCAAAGCTTGGTGGAATTGATGCAGTTAAAGAAATAATAGATGACGATCCGGATGCTAAGATTATCATGGTTACAGCAGCGGGACAAAAGGCTAATATGATAGAGGCGCTTAAGATGGGTGCAGCTGATTTTATACAGAAGCCTTTTGAGATGGATGTTATCGTTAATACAGTTGAAAAGGTTATGGAAGAATAATGTATAATTATAAGTTACAGATTCAATATGATGGTGGCAGATATGATGGATGGCAGCGTCTTGGTAAAGATTCATCATCCAATACGATAGAAGTTAAGATTAAAGAAATAATTAAAAAAATGACTGGCGAGGATATAGATATATATGTTGGCTGCAGGACAGAAAAGGGTGTTCATGCACTTGCGCAAACAGCTAACTTTAAGTTAAATGACAGGTATCAGGCTATTGAGATTAAGAATTATCTTAACAGGTACCTTCCAAGAGATATTGCAATCAACCATGTTGAAGAAGTTGATGAAAGATTTCATAGCCAGTTGAATGCAAAGGGCAAAACGTATGTATACAAGCTTGATATGGCCAATGTAGCAGATGTGTTTACAAGAAAATATGCATATCATACATTCGATGTGCCAGATATATCAGCCATGAGAACAGCGGCACAGTATTTTATCGGAAGTCATGACTTTAAAGCATTTACAACTGCTAAAAAGAGTAAGTCAACAGTAAAAAATGTCAAGTCAGTAGATATAGATGTAGAAGGTGATAAATGTAATATTACAATAACAGCTGATGATTTTCTTCATAATATGGCAAGATATATGATAGGAATGCTTCTTGATGTTGGTAACGGATTAAAGAAGACCTCAGATATAGAAGCTGCACTTGATGGAAGGGATGTTGTTATGTCACTTCCAGCTGAGAGCTATGGACTTTTTCTTGAAAGTGTCTTATACTAAACTAAATACAGCTTTATATATTATTGTTCAGAATAGTTGAAAACCTAAAACTGAGCAGTGATGTAGTAGTGTTTTATATGGAAGCTGTCGCAACGTAAGTAGTTTATATATCAATATATAATCAACTTAGTGCAGCAGCTTCTTTTTTATATTTATTATATATGCATCAGGTGATATAACAACTGAAAAGCAAATAAAATCAGGAGTGGAGATTATATGAAGACCATAATAGAACTTATGACAGAACAATTCCAGAAAGCGTTTGAGGAATGTGGATATTCTAAAGATTATGCAAGGATAACAGTATCTAACAGGCCAGACTTATGTGAGTATCAGTGTAATGGTGCTATGGCAGCAGCAAAGGCATATAAAAAGGCACCTTTTATGATAGCAGATGAAGTTGTTTTTAAGCTTGCAGATAACAGACTTTTCTCATCTGTTGAAAGTGTTAAACCAGGCTTTATCAATATAAAGATTAGTCCTGAATATCTTGCTGGTTATATGAATGATATGGCAGCTTCTGATAAGTATGGTTATGAGAACAATGAACAGGTTAAGACTGTTATTGTAGATTTTGGTGGTGCTAATGCGGCTAAGCCACTTCATGTAGGTCATTTAAGATCAGCTGTCATCGGTGAAAGCGTTAAAAGAATTAACAGATTTGTTGGCAACAGGACAATAGGTGATGTGCATCTTGGTGACTGGGGACTTCAGATGGGACTTATTATAGAAGAATTAAGGGATAGAAAGCCGGAACTGCCATATTTTGATGCTTCATTTACAGGTGAATATCCTAAAGAAGCACCATTTACAATAGCAGAGCTGGAGGAGATATATCCAGCAGCAAGTGCTAAGTCCAAGGAGGATGAAGCTTTTGCTAAAAGGGCGCACGAGGCAACACTTAAGCTTCAAAATGGTGATAAGGCATGCAGAGCTATCTGGAATCATATTATGACGGTTTCAAAGAAAGATCTGAAGAAGAATTATGATAATCTTAATGTATCCTTTGATCTTTGGAAAGGCGAAAGTGATGCACAGCCATATATAGATGAAATGGTAGATAAGATGGTTGATGATGGTATAGCATATGAAAGCCAGGGGGCTACTGTTGTAGATATAGCAGAAGATACAGATACTAAAGAACTGCCTCCATGTATCGTAAGAAAGTCAGATGGTGCGGCACTTTATGCTACATCGGACCTTGCAACTATAGTAGAAAGAGAAAAACTTTATAAGCCGGACACATATATATATCTTGCAGATAAAAGACAGGAGCTTCACTTTACACAGGTATTCAGAACCGCAAAGAAAGCAGGCATCGTAAGACCTGATGTTAATATGACATTTGTCGGATTTGGAACTATGAATGGAAAGGATGGCAAGCCATTTAAGACACGTTCAGGCGGTGTTATGAGATTAGAGCATCTTATTGCTGATATTGATAATGCAGTACTTAACAAGATAAAGGAGAATCGATCAGTATCTGATGAAGAAGCAGAAGAAACATCAAAGATAGTAGGTCTTGCTGCACTTAAGTATGGAGATCTTTCTAACCAGGCATCAAAGGATTATGTTTTTGATATAGACAGATTTGCTTCTTTTGAGGGAAATACAGGTCCTTATATTCTGTATACAATCGTAAGAATAAAGTCTATACTTGCAAAATACAAGGAAAATGGTGGAAGTTCTGAAAATATTAATATACTACCTGCAAAAGAAGCTTCAGAAAAAACGCTTGCATTGTCACTTATTAAGTTTTCAGATGTGATAGAAAGTGCATACAAAGATAATGCACCACATAGAATATGTCAGTATATATATGAAGTGTCTAATGAATTCAATGGCTTCTATCATAATACGAAGATACTTGCAGAAGAGAACGAAGAACAGAAAAAGGGTTATATAGCACTTATTACACTTACAAAAAATATTCTTGAAACATGCACAGACCTTCTTGGTATCAAGTGCCCAGACCGCATGTGATACCCAAGGGTCGAAAGTGTGACCGCTGTTCGTGCTTGCACGAAAAAGCGGTAACATTTTCGACCCGCACAAACATGAGGAAGAAGCGATTTATGAAATAAATCAGCGGAATCCGAATGTTTGCAGAATTGCGGGAGCAGCGAAGCAGCGGAGCAATTCGTAGGGGTATCACAGGAAGAAGCAAAACGAAAGTGTGACCGCTGTTCGTGCTTGCACGAAAAGGCGGTAACATTTTCGACCCGCACAAACATGAGGAAGAAGCGATTTATGAAATAAATCAGCGGAATCCGAATGTTTGCAGAATTGCGGGAGCAGCGAAGCAGCGGAGCAATTCGTAGGGGTATCACAGGAAGAAGCAAAACGAAAGTGTGACCGCTGTTCGTGCTTGCACGAAAAGGCGGTAACATTTTCGACCCGCACAAACATGAGGAAGAAGCGAAACGATTTTTTTGAAGAAAATTAAATAGGAGATTATACATATGAAGTTATTATCATTTGCAATTCCATGTTATAACTCAGCAGAATATATGGAAAAATGTATTAAATCATGCCTTGCAGGAGGGGATGATATTGAGGTTATCATAGTGGATGATGGTTCTACGAAGGATAACACTTTAGAAATAGCTAAAAAGTATGAAGAACAGTATCCAGGCATCGTTAAAGCTGTTCACCAGGAGAATGGTGGACATGGACAGGCGGTTAACACAGGACTTGCCAATGCTACAGGAGTGTTCTTTAAGGTAGTTGATAGTGATGACTGGGTAGATATAAAAAGTTATAGAAAAATACTTACAAAGCTTAAGGAATTCGTAGAAAAAGATGACCTTCCTGATATGGTTATAGCTAACTATGTATATGAAAAAGTAGGCGCTAAAAGAAAAAAAGTTATTCATTATGAGAACGCACTTCCAGTTGATAAGATGTTTGGATGGGATGATATGGGGCATTTTAAAGTTGACCAGTACATACTTATGCATTCAGTTATATATAGGACACAGCTTATTAAAGATTGTGGATTAGAACTTCCAAAGCATACATTTTACGTGGATAATGTGTTTGTGTTTGAACCACTACCTTATGTTAAGAAAATGTATTACATTAATACTAATTTTTACAGATATTTCATAGGACGTGATGACCAGTCAGTTAACGAAAAGGTTATGATATCAAGAATAGACCAGCAGTTAAGAGTTACAAGAAGGCTTATAGATTCATATCTTTCTGAGAAACCAGAGAATGAGAAATGTAGAAAATATATGAGAACATATTTAAGAATTATGATGGAGGTTTCATCAATATTCTTAATAATATCCGGAACAGAGGAGAATCTTAACAAAAAGAAAGAACTCTGGAGGTATGTTAAAGACACAGATAAGCAGCTCTATAAGGAACTAAGATATAGTCTTTTAGGAAGTACAGTTAATATTCCCGGACGTATAGGAAGAGGAATATCCAAGACAGGATATAAGGTTATGAATAAGCTTATAGGATTTAACTAACTGCAATGAGCATTGCTTAGTTGTTATTTATTGATTTATTTTTAAATTAATGCAGCAGATAACAGGAAATATAAGGAAAGAGAGAGCATATGATATTAGATTTATTTAAGTTAGATAATAAGGTGGCAGTTGTTACGGGTGCCAATACAGGACTTGGACAGGGAATGTGTATTGCGCTTGCACAGGCAGGAGCTAAGGTGCTTGGAGTTGCAAGGCGTTCATGTGAAGAAACTAAGGCTAAAATAGAGGCAGATGGTGGTATATTTACCGAAGTATTAGCTGATCTTTCAGACATGAATTCTATATCTAAGGTTATGACAGCTGCTATGGATGTATACGGAAGAGTTGATATACTTGTTAATAATGCAGGTCTTATCAAAAGACAGGATGCTATAGATTTCACAGAGGAAAATTGGGATTCAGTCATACAGGTAAATGAAAAGATGGTATTTTTCTTAAGTCAGGCATTTGCAAAGCAGCTTATAAAGCAGGGTGAAGGCGGCAAGATTATCAATGTATGCTCTATGCTTTCATATCAGGGCGGAATAAGAGTACCTTCATATACAGCAAGTAAGAGTGCTGTTATAGGTCTTACAAGAGCCATGGCTAATGAATGGGCAAAGTATAACATCAATGTAAATGGAATTGCACCGGGATATATGGCAACTAACAATACAGCCCAGTTAAGGGATGATGCAGACAGAAGTGAAGCTATTCTTGACAGGATACCTGCTGGAAGATGGGGAACACCAGAGGATATGGAAGGTGCTGTAGTATACCTTGCTTCTAAGGCATCAGACTATGTTAATGGTTTCACACTTGCAGTTGATGGAGGCTGGCTTGCTCGTTAGTTAAATGCGGGGCTGTCAGTACCGATTAAAGTGCTGGCATAAGCTGCATTGATGAGGAGTAGAATTGTATGAGGATAGCATTGTGCGAAGATGATAGTGTACAGGCAGATATGTTTGTCAGGCTTCTTGATAAGACAGCGGATAAGCTTGGAATAAAAGCAGAAACAGATGTATATAACTGTGCAGAGGATATGAAAGAAGAACTTAATGATAAGAATATATCATATGATGTGTATTTTCTTGATATAGAGCTTGGCGATGATAATGGAATAAGTCTTGCAAAGTGGATAAAGGCGGGATATAAGAAGGCTGTTATAGTATTTATAACAAGCCATACGGATTATATGCAGAAAGCATTTGATGTACATGCATTTAACTACATAGTAAAGCCGGCAGGTGAAGAACGTCTTAGTATGATACTCAGCGAGATTAACGAGTTGTATATAGGTGATGGCAGCAAGTTCATATTTCATATAGGAAAGTCTGTATACAGGATAGACTATAATGATATAGTGTGCATATATTCAGATATGCGGTATATCAATATCGTAACATCTGGTAAAGAATACAGGACATATGGAAAGATAAAGGATATCAAAGAAGAATTCCCTTCTGATATGTTTGGAATGGCAGGCAGTTCAATGCTTATAAACTATAAGTATATATCAAGAATAAAGTCAGATATGGTATGGTATAAGACAGGGCGTGAAAGCGAGGAAGTTCCGGTTTCGATAGCAAGACGTTACAGCAGGGAATTCGTTGATGGCTTTAATAAATATGTGTCTGCAATATAAGCGTGGAGAGTACTGATGGTGTGGGAATATTGGTTTATACTTCTTGGAATAACTGAATACATAATATATAGAAGCTTTATCAAGTCCCTGAAATATACAGGCGAATATGATACAGATAACAGTATACAGGAAGGAATACATCACAACATAAGATGGCTGATAGCCATTGATACAAAGCAGCTGTTAAAAAGCATAATAATAATGGCAGCGATAAGTGTGAGCCTGTACAGACTTATATTATATGATGATTATATAGTGTGTGCTGTACTTGCGGTTATTCTTATTATATTGAATATATCGGACATTCCCCTGCTGTATAAAAATATATCGGCAGTACTTATATATGTAAATATGCTTATTAATATATCAGTTGTCATAAAAGCTGTATGGAGCATAAAACGTAACAGTATAGTGTATACTGAGGAAACAGCATCGATTTATATAATTCCATTTATTATATTTGTAAGTATAATAATGTTGTTTGCATTTATCAGATATAACAATTATAGAAAAGTAAGCGTAAGCAGGATTACGGATATAGCTGTTATAATGACGGTTGTCGTACAGAATATAATTCTTATGATGGTGTATAAGTTAATGCCGCAGCAGATAAATGACAGGTATGTAGTATATGTAATACTTATGATTGTGATATGCATAGCCAAGGATATTGTATGCATAAGTATGATAGAGATAGACACAAGCGCACGCCATAGCTATGAGGAAGATATTCTTAAGATACAGATAGACACGAATAACAGGCTGTATGGTAATATCAAAGAGGCACAGGAGGAGCTTAAGGACATAAGACACGACCTTAAGAACAGACTGAATACGCTCAGTTATGCCATACAGTTAAGGGATTATGATGAAGCCGAAAAAGAACTTGATAATATACTTGATAATATTAACACAGCCGGGCAGCCAAAGTACTGTACGAACTTAAGGGTCAACAGTATATTGTCGTATAAGTTATCAGAAGTGCCAGAAGGTGTAAATATAACCTATGACGTGAAAGTGCCAGAGGAGCTGGATGTCGATTATAGTGACCTTGGCGTGATTATAGGCAACCTTATAGATAACAGCAAACATGCTGTAAGCCGTGTACTTGAGAATAATATGGATGCATATATAGATATTAAGCTTATATGCCACGTAGATAATATAGTATTTATTATAAAGAATAATTATATAAACACGCCGGAAGTCAGAAACATAGATTATTATAAAAATCACGGCAGAGGTATAGGCAGTGTCAGGAAGATAATAAAGAAATATGATGGAATGTATGATGTCAAAAAAACAGAATATGAGTATGTAACAAGTGTGTCGGTCGGAGTAAGGAATATGAGAATGTAAGTATAGGGATATATTTTATATACCAGCCTAGGGATGTCAGGGGAAGTATCTGATGTTGAAAGGGCTGGTATTTTTATGTTAATTACATATATTATACATATAAAAATATGAAATAAAGTATATAAAATTGGATTAAATATACTGAAAAATAACATTTATTGACCAAATATTACAATAAAACCTACCAATTATTACAAATTGAAAAAATAGATAGTTTCGTGTGGTAGAATAAATACAACGGAACCGGTTCTATAAAGTTACTTATTAACAATGGGTTACTGATGATTAAATCAGAAGCTTGAAAGAGTAAAAGAAGTAAAATATGCTTCTTAATCGGTTGGGGATAATAATTCCCAACCGATTGAATTATAAAGAGAAAAGGATAGGGGGAAGAATGAGTTTATGAAGAAAAAAAGCATAATTATTATGATAAGTGTTACAATCTTAATTTCACTTGCTGGCTGCAGATTAACTAATATAGATGATGTATATTCAATGGCAGATATAGAGGATGAAAAGAAAACAACAGTAGTTGTTGATAATAAGGAGTCTAAATGGCATGATGATAATAAGTATTATACTATACCTGAAGGGGTAGATATACCGCCGATGGTAAATATGGATGATACAATAAATGAAACTAGTAATAAGAATAAACTTGAATGTAAAATAGAGGAAGCATATGTTACAAATGATTTTACGGATGTATATTTATATGAGGATAGTGAAAGCATAGAACAGTTAATAATATTCTTAAATAAAATGAAGAAAAATGAGTATATAGATGAAGCTGCTAATATATGTAGTAGTCCCAAAGGGATAGATTGGCAAATGATTATATTCAGACTTAATATAACTAATACAGGGAATGAAGATAGTCAGTTTTTATCAAGTGATTTTAATTTT
>ENA-UOJA01001277-UOJA01001277.1-human-gut-metagenome-genome-assembly--contig:-C19-NODE-1277-length-21136-cov-6.968977_pt1 | contig 21136 bp, 10 predicted proteins | sample MGYA00242337_ERZ723884 | MGnify/ENA metagenome assembly ERZ723884
TACCAGCGGTATATAGGCTGGGCATACGGAATTTTGTTTGATTCCTTTTAGGAATTTATTAGTAATTTGATAAATCTTTCTCTACAAATAGAGAATAAAATATTAATGACACTAACAAATCTTAAATAATGGGAAAAATGACTTTAAAACTTTATGCGGTTTTGTTTTTAGGTCTTTTCAGCATGGGAGCCAAATGTCAGGAAGTGGCTCTGAAAAGTAATTTGCTATACGACGCCTTTGCTACACTGAACGCAGGCGTGGAAACCGGGTTGGCAGACAGATGGACGCTCGACGTATCCGTCAACTACAACGGATGGACACTCTCGCACGACCGGAAGTGGAAGCATTGGCTTCTGCAACCCGAAGCTCGCTATTGGTTTTGCGACCGATGGGCAGGACACTTCGTGGGAGCACACCTGCTCGGAGGCCAATACAACGTCGGCGGGCTGAAAAACGACTTCTCTTTTCTGGGAAGCGACTTCTCCAAACTCTCCGACCGGCGTTACCAAGGATGGTTCCTGGGCGTGGGCGCGGTATACGGGTATTCCTGGATTCTGGACAAGCATTGGAACCTGGAAGCCGAAATAGGCTTCGGATATGTCTACACGCGATTCGACGCCTACCCTTGCGCCAACTGCGGAACAAAACTCGAGAAAGACAAACCGCACCACTATGTCGGTCCTACCAAGGCCGCGGTAAACCTTGTATACACATTCTAAATTCATCCGGTGGTTATGGACACTATGAACAAATTAGCTAAGAAAATGATTTCTGGCTTGTTATGCCTATGTTACGCACTGGGAGCTGACGGCCAGACACTGACGGACGGACAGATAGCGGTACAAAACCTGGCCGTCTCAAAGCAAGAAGACAAACTATTCGTGGCGATGGACCTCGACATCTCCGCACTCAAGCAAGGAAGCAACCGTGAAGTACTGTTCACCCCTTCGCTCACCCTTGAAGACGACAGCCTCAGCCTGCCCGCCGTACGCATCGCGGGGCGCAACCGTTATTACCACCACCTGCGAAACGCCTCCGACACCGAACGGCTCTATCGCAACGGCGAACGCGATTTGATAGAATACCGCGTGACGGTGCCCTACGAAAAGTGGATGGGAAGAGCCCGGCTCAGCGCCACAGAAACCACTTGCGGATGTTGCGACGCCCCCTTGACCAGCACCGCTACGCCCCTGAGCAAGCTACGGCTGGAAAAGCGCGTGCCGACACCTTTCGTACCCGCGTACGCCTACATACGCCCCAAGGCCGAGCAGAAAATCAACCGGATTGAAGGCTCAGCCTACATCGACTTCCCCGTGAACCGTACCGAGATACATCCCGACTACCGACGCAACCCGGAGGAGCTGAAGAAGATTCTCTCTACCATCGACGCCGTGAAGAATGATGCGGACAGCAAGATCATCAGCATCAGCATCAAGGGGTACGCCTCGCCCGAAGGGTCGTACAGCAACAACATACGCCTGGCCAAGGGACGTACCGAAACCCTGAAAGAATATGTACGCAAGCAGTACGCCTTCCCCCAATCACTCTTCACCACCAGCTTCGAGCCCGAAGACTGGGAAGGACTGGAGCGCTTCGTGACCTCCTCGCAGCTGAAGAACAGAGAAGGCATTCTGGCACTGATACGCGGCGACCTGGACCCTGACGCGAAGGACCGGAAAATCAAGGCGGCCTATCCCGCCGACTATGCTTACCTGCTGAGCGAAGTCTATCCCGGACTGCGTCATTCCGACTATGCCGTACAGTACGAGGTACGTGCCTATACAGACCTTGCAGAAATCAGGCACCTGCTCAAGAACCAGCCCCAGAAGCTGAGCCTGAACGAAATGTACCTCGTTGCGCAGGAGATGGAACCGGGCAGCGACGAGTATAACGCCACCTTCGCAACCGCCGTGCGCATGTTCCCCGACGACCCCGTGGCAAACCTCAACGCCGCCAACACCGCCCTGCGCCTCGGCGACCTGAAAGGAGCCGAGACTTATCTGGGCAAGGCGGGAGATGCTCCCGAAGCCGTCTACGCACGCGGCATACACGCCGCCTTGCTGAAGAACTATGACGCAGCCCAACCGTTGCTGAAGCAAGCGCTACAGCAGGGAGTGGCACAGGCGGAAGACGCGTTGCAACAGATAGACCGCATAAGACAAGAACTGGCGGAAGACGCGGAATAAAGGAAAGAAAGCAACAAAAACATAACACCCGAATATAAATAAACTCTTAATAAATTATACGCTATGAAAAGAAAGAACTGGAGTATTTTTTTCATTGGTATGCTGGCAATGTGCACCATTGCAGGATGCAGCGGCAACGAACTGAACGGCAGCAATGAACCGGAAGTATACCCGGGACATCCCGAAGATGCCGTATACATGAATGTGAACATACAACTGCCCGTGGGAGGGAAAAATACAAGAAGCTCGACCGACTCCGATTCCGACGACGATTATGGAACCAGTACAGACGGCACGGAAGTAGGAAAGGATTATGAGAACAAGGTGAATGGTGTCCTGATTGTATTGGCGGATGCAAACAACAACTTCATCGCCGCCGGCGAACACAACTCATTGCCGGTAGTGCGTGAAGGAATCGTCAACACCACCCAGAAAATCAATAAATCCGCATTGGCCGCTTACTATGGAAGCGGGACACTTGGGACCGGAAAAGACCAAGTCAATCTTTATGTATTCTGCAATCCGACAATGGAGTTGAAAAAAATCTTCGAAAAGTCCGGTGCCGACAGCGAATGGATTGACGAGATTGCCACTCTTGAAGAAGAGCCTGACGGAACTGTCAAAGGAGCAGCTGTTTGGGGAGGAAACGACCACAAGGCAGGCTTCCTGATGGCCACGGCAAGCAGCAAAGACATAAAAAAGTATATTCCGAAGAATTTTACCGATTGGGACAACTTTACGAATGAAAAGAACGCCTTCGATTTCTCGGGCAAAAACACCTTGAGCAACGGCACCGAAATCGGAAATATCGGAAATATCCATGTGGAACGTGTCGTGGCACGCTTCGATTTCAAAGACGGCAGTCCCAGCAAGGACCAAACATACGTCATAGCAGAAAAAGACAACAAGCCTACGCTAAAAGTCAAACTGAACAAGATGGCGTTGATTAACATGAGCAAGCATTTCTACTACCTGCGCCGCGTATCCGATGACGGTCTGGCCGACAACGTGGAAATCTGCGGAACCGAATACGACAGCGGACAAAACTGGAACTTCGTAGTAGACACCGATGCCGGACAAAAGAACGGAGCCATCGACGCAAGCTATCCTTTTGCCGACTACTTCAATTTCTGCCTCGGACACCAGGAAAACAACACTTGGAGTATTGACGAGACAGCCCGCGACCAGTGGTACACCAGTCTGATCAAAGACGTTATCGACAACCAAAATGAAGAAGATAACGATGACGAATGGAACAGCGACCACACGCGAAACGGTTACCGCATCTGGCGTTACGTCACCGAAAACACCATCCCCGGCATAAACAACCAGGAGAACGGCATCAGTACCGGCATCGTGTTTAAAGGAAAAATCCAGGCAACAACAGATGCTCCCCAATCATTGCAAGACGCTATCAACGGAGCAACTGGCGATTCTGACGCCGATGCCATCCTTTACGCTTATTCCAACCAACTTTATGTAAGCTGGACAGAAGTACGTAAAGCCGCACTTGACGCAACGGCAAACGAGGAATTCAAGAAAGCGGTATTCGGAACACCGAAAAATACTCCGTCAGAAACCGTCTATAGCGATGATGCCAGCAGCCCCGACTACATGTGGAATATATGGTATAATGAAAAGGACCACAAAGATGCAGCCGCTTTGTCGGCTTTCAAGGAAGTAGCCACCAACAATGAACATCAGTTCACCCTCTACCAGTCGAGCAGGGACGAGAATGACGGTGCAGGCTACTACTGCTACTACTTCTACTGGAACCGTCACAACGACAACGGCAACAACGGCGTAATGGGCCCGATGGAGTTTGCCGTGGTGCGCAACAACGTGTATAAACTGTCTGTGGTCGACATCAACCGCCTTGGCCATCCGCGCCTTAGCGAAAACGACCCCGACCCCGTCGACCCCGGAACTCCGGACGAAAAGGGCGACATCTACCTGAAGCTCTCTGTCGAGGTGCTTCCCTGGGTGGTTCGCATAAACGACATTGAATTCTAAAAACACAACAAGTATGCAAAGCAATAAGCGAAATAGATTTTCAAGGTTCGCAGGCAGGGTGCTCGTCGCCCTGCTGGCAGCCGTTGCCTTATCCTCGTGCGAGCGCATCTTTGAAGACCTCGACCCGTGTCTGCACGGCGTATCGCTGCGCTTCGTCTACGACTACAACATGGAGTACGCCAACGCGTTCCCCAACCAAGTGGACTGCCTCACCCTCTATATCTACGATGAGAATGACGACTACGTGGATACCAAGATTGTGACCGGAACAGAGCTGCAAGACGAGAACTACCGGATGAAGCTTGACCTGCCTGACGGCAAATACCATTTTGTGGCATACGGAGGAATCGCATGCGAAAAGAGTTCTTTCACCGTAAATACAAGTACCAAACGCACCGAACTCAAGACCCGGCTGAACGCCGACTGCCTCAGCCTGCCCGAACGGAAATTGCTGCACGATATGTTTTGGGGAGAACTCACCATGGAAACGGCCGAGTCTTACAACGAAGGTACGGTAAAGATGATGAAGAACACCAACGGCATACGCATCGTGCTGCAGCAAGTGGCGGGAGGCATTGTCAAAGCCGAGGATTTCGACTTCGAGATTACGGACGACAACACCCTCTTCAACTACGACAACGACCTGCTGCCAGTGACCGACGTCACCTACACCCCATGGGTGAAAGGACAGGCACGGACAGGAGCATCCGTTATAGTACCCGGCGTAGCACCCGAACCCATCGAAGTGGCCTACGCCGAACTGAGCGTGCCGCGCCTGATGGCCAAGAATTCTCCCAGGCTGGTAGTTAAACGGCATGCCGACAAAGCGACCGTGATAGACATTCCCCTCAATAAATACCTGCTGCTGATGCAGAGCGACCGTTACGACATGGGCGACCAGGAGTATCTGGACCGCGAAAGCCGCTGGACCCTCTTCTTCTTCCTGAAGAACAACGACGGCAACGACAGCTGGTTGAATACATGCATTGTGGTAAACGATTGGGTGGTACGCATCAATGACGTGGAACTGTAACAACTACGGCATGCGCGACACATAAAAACCGGACTACCGGCAAACGACTTTCAACAAACCAAGAACAGCTTTTCAAATGGAATTGAAGCATCGACATATCATCGGAATCTGCCTCCTCTGCGGCTTACTGGGAGCAACTTCGTGCAACGACGAATCCATTGTCCAGCAGCCACCCGCCGAGGAGGACAACACCGTGTATCTGGCTTTCCACACAGCCGTAGTGGGAGCCTCCACACGTGCCGACGGCACCCCCGATGACGAAAACATCAATCAATTGCGAATCGTCATCGCTTCGAAAGCGAGCGACGATACGGCCGGCGCAAGTGCATGGGAGGTGGAAGAAAACCGGCTCATCACCGAGACGAACATACAACTCTCGGACGAGTACACTTTCCGGGTGAAAGCCGACTGTCAGAAACGCATCTACCTGCTGGCCAACTGCAACGGACTGGAGGACACGAACGGCAATTTGCTAAACTTCACAAGCACCGGTGCATTCTTGCCCGACGCAAACGGGAAAGCACCTGTAGACAGCTATGTCTTCGGACTGGGAGACAAAGACGGCGGCTACCGATATGCCGCAGCCCTCGAAGCGGGAAACGGCATACCGATGACGTCAGTCTACGAGATAACGATTCCCCCCAAGGACGAGGCGCACGAAGAAGACTTCTCAAACGGCTTTTACCAAGGCATGCCCGAAGTGTTGTACGTGGTACGCGCCGCCACCAAGTTCTCCTTCGCATTCGGCAAAACCGCGAAACGGGCCATCAACGTGACCGGATTCAGCCTGAAAAAAGCCGTCAAAGACCGGATGTATCTGATGCCGCACGCCAACAAAGACACGAGCGGAAAATACTGGGTGGCAGATACCGGAGACAAGGATAATCCTTCCAAAGCGATATTGCCCGGAGAAGGTACCGCCCAAGACTGGATAACATGGATGGTGGCGGAATCGGAAAAGGCGGAAAGCGAAGCGACCCAATATCAATGGCTGACCGACTACGAAGTGCCGCAGCACGAAGAAGGAGAAGAGGACGGAGATTTCGCCTATTCATTCAGCAAGGCCATAGAGGTATCTTCCCTCAAAGCAGGAGAAGAAGCAAAATTCACCACCCCCGTCTACCTGCCCGAAAGCGACGGCACATTGGCACAAGGCAAGGACGCAAACCTGAAATTGCAGGAGTACGAAGTGACCATCCACACGGAAGAGGGCTTTGATGAAGAGACGACTGCTCCGGACAGCCCTAAAGTGGCAAGAAGCTACACCGCCACATTGCCGAATCTGGCCTCGCTCTTCCGCAACACGCATGTCAAGGTAAAGGTGAATTTCAAGAACCTTTCCGAGGCGGAACTGGAGTGGGAAGTGGACGTAGAACCTTATTGGGAAGTAGTGCTCGACCCCGTATTCGGGCTGGACGAGAAAGGCGACCCGAAGAAACGCTAAATACCGAAGGAGCCTCCCTCGCCTGGAAAAACACCGGAAGGCTTCATTCTTAAAACATACATACAAAAAACAGCAACGGATATGAAACGCAACTTTTTGACCTACATACTTTTGTGCATATTGCTCCTCGGCAGTACCGCCTGCCAGGACGACCCGCTCTACAACGGCGGCGAGACAGGCGAAGGCGAAAGCCTCGTCAGCGCAACCGTGAAGTTCAAGCCCCTTACTCCTGCATTGAATGGAAATACGCGTACGGCAGGAAATGTGATAAAGAATACCGAGGACTTGTGCGTGTTGCTGTATAATGAAAAGGGAGAGTTGCTGAAGTCATATCCGCTTACCGAAGGAACAGGCGAAGGGCAATATCAATTGTCGGAAGATAAAGACAGACCGGATAACAATCCCGACTCGAATCTTCCTCCCGCCGAAGCAAAGACGCCCCATGCCGACTTCAAACTGAAAATCCCCTACGGACGCTATCGGATTTATGCGGTGGCCAATATGGAGGACTTGCTTACGAATGAGGAATATTCCGAAGCCATAAAAACCGCAGACGGCCTGAAAAGCATTTCCCTCCAATGGGATAAGGATGAAGTAGCCAACAACAACCAGATGTTCGGCTATTTCACCGTTACAGGAAGCGTGCAGAACGATGAAGTGGCAGTTATAAACCGGGCATCCGTCAAATTGCACGCCTGGATACGCCGTGCCGCTTCCAAAGTAACCATTGCATACGACGGTTCCAACCTTCACGAGAATGTGTTTATATACCTCAAGTCAGTTACCATCAAGGACATACCTACGGAATGCTATCTAGGCAAGAAAAGCACCATCAACACGGATTCTAATGATGACATTGAAGATTATGGAGACCTTATGGCAGATGGCGAAAGCATTACGTATGCCGAAGGAACAAACTACGATGAACATTGGCCGGCACGTATCACGAAAGGCCAATCGTATTATTACTACATCGACAATGCCCAAAAAGGAGTCTCTGTAGCGAAAGCGGAATATGACAGCAAGAAAGCGGAGTATGCCAAACTGGCCCATGGAGAAACCAACGAGGCACTCTTCTTCTATGAAAACATGCAGGGAGAAGGAAAAGACAAACGACAGGACGCAAATGATGATAAAGAACTGGATGCACCGGGACTGAACAACAAGCCCGGAGATAAATACTATAAAGACCAAAAGCCCTATGGTACTTACATCGAAGTAAAAGCCTACTATGTTTCCAATGTTGACGGCCGGGTGGGCAACGGTGACATCATTTACCGCTTCATGCTGGGTAAAAATATCACTGACAACTATGATGCCGAGCGTAACCACCATTACAAACTGACACTGAAATTCAACAAATATGCCAACGATGTGGACTGGCACATCGAATACGAAGAACCTGAACCCGGTATCGAAGTTCCCAACCCTTATTATATATCCTATTTGTATAATCACTCAATGATGCTTCCACTTAAAATCAGAACGGGGGGACAAAAAATAAAACAGATAGAAGCACGAATCGTAGATAACAGATGGAGTCCAAATAATCCTGCATCGGATTTTGTCTATTGGAAGAAGATGGATTTATCATACCAAAATCAGTGGAATGGTTTTTTATCACTTCGACAAACAAAAGATTTGAATGTAACAACAGATTCCAACGAGGCCTATTACAAAAATCATAAAAGAGGAGAACGTGAGTACATACCTGATGGCGAGACGTTGCCTATGCCAGGTGAGAGCAAAGAGTATGAGACATTTGACAATCAAGGCAATAGTGATGGAAAATGTATTGTAAGGAATGAGGGCGACAGTGTGTTTCATGTCCAATTACCCATGTACACCCGTGCCAAACAATTAATTAAAACAACCGGTTACACCGGAAATAATCCATACGTGGCCTATCAACGCAGATCAGAGGTAAAAATAGTGGTAACATTTACGAATGGTAGCAAAATATCAACAGATGGTACGGATTTCAGTGGGAATCCGCTATTAAATGAAGACAATGCGAATAATCAAAATCCTATCATTTATCAAGTGCGGCGTATAGTCAATCCTAAGGGAGTTTGGCGTAGCCATGACAACGACAAAGACTTTCACGTACAGCTGAAACGTCTTCCTAAAGAAAATGCAGAGAAATTTGAAACATTTGCTTCAGAAGGCCCTTGGAAAGCGTATGTATATTGTGGAACAGACAATTTTATTGCATTAAGTGACGAAACAAGAGCTTCCACCGATACCATCGGAGGAGAGACTGGTTCTACGATAGATTTTCGTATCAAATTTAATGGAACCTGCAGCCCGCAGGAAAACCGTTATGCCATTATCCGGGTAGAATATCACAATTATACTTGTTATCATCTGATTTTCGTCAGACAAGGAGATGCTCCGGATGACTTATTCGATGGAACAGGAACCAAGTGGCATGCCCATAATCTACGGACAAGTTCGAAGGAAACAGATTCTCCTTTGGAAGAAGGCTCGTTGTTCAAATTCCTGAACTTAGACCAACCGATTGATGCAATGTGCAATAAAAATTCAGAAACTCCTTGGATTTATATAACACCGGATAAATTTGAGTATGATTCAAATAACTTACTGATTGCCACCAATGACACGAAAAATAAACCAGAAACTACATGGAGCGCTATAACAGCTCCCGACTTTAAACCTTGGGATACTTCTATAGCGGAGCCCTTTTTTAATGACCCGCAAATTTCCAATGCCCGTATAGCTTCTTATGAAGATTTTTTAGCTCTATACCAAGGAGAAGATATAGCGGAAGGATATGGAGTGTTATATGGAGATGAATCTCTAGAAACTTTGGATCTTATAACAGAGGTCTATGGGTACGATTATGAAAATACCCAGCGTGGAATGCGGGGGTGCTTTGTCTACAATAAAAGAAATGGAAAGAACCTGTTTTTCCCTATTGGAGCTTCTGGATATGGTCATAGAAAACATAATGATATGAATTATGGTACAGATTATGCAAGAGAAGTTGGAGTACTAAGGTATTCCGGTGGTCGAAATACATACTTACCGGAGACAGTAGCAGATAACACGCCTCTCCTTTATGATATATATATGAGGCCGGGAGCAATTTATTGGCTTAATAAATATTCGAGAAATGAGGAGAAATAAGAGGGTCATAAAAATATAAAAGCTTGGGATTTCAACTACTTCACCTTTGACTTTTTCCCATATGGGGTGAGTACGGCACAAAGTGGTTGTGATGCTTGCTTCATCCGCTGTGTAGAAAAATAATCAGCGGACATTCAAGGGCTTGTTTAAATTTTGCTTAAAGAAGTTTTCACTCAGTTTCTTTTGAAAATGCCGGACAAAATTTAAACAGGCTCTTAAACCAACAGAGAGAGAAATGAATGACAGACTTTCAATTTTTCTGATATGCCTCATGCTTACCGCCATCAGTGGCAGCATGAACGCACAACAAAATCAGACACAAGACCTGCCCCTGCCTGCCATCCCCGCAACCCTGCGCACTCCCCACGAACGCGCCTCCTACCTCTTGGCACACTTCTGGGACAGCATGTCCTTCGCCGACACCCTGCGCAGCCGCAATCCCGGCTTCATGGAGCAAAACCTCGTCAACTACCTCTCCCTCTTCCCCCATGCACCTGCCGAAGCCCGCACCGAAGCCGTGCACCTGCTAATGCAGCGCGCCGAAGCCGACAAACCCGCCTACCTGCTACTGGCCGAACTGGCCGAGAAGTACCTCTATACCATCGGTTCGCCCATGCAGAGCGAGGAGCACTTCATCCCCTTTCTGGAAGCCATCGCCCACACCCCCCTGCTGAATGATACCGAAAAGTCCCGCCCCCGCTTCCTCCTCTCTGCCGCCCTGAAGAACCGCCCCGGCACCATAGCCACCGACTTCGCCTACTTCACCCCGGAAGGAGACCACCGGACGCTGCACACCACCCCCTCTGCCCACTGCCTGCTCCTGATGTTCTACAACCCCGATTGCACCCACTGCCGCCAGACCATCGCCCTGCTGCACGACGACCGTCTCTTCAAGCAGATGCTGCACGACGGACTGCTCACCGTGCTAGCCATCAACACCGAAAACACCCCCGAAACAGCCCCGCGTCCCGAAGCCGCCCCCCGTGCCGGAAACAGACTGCCCACAGACTGGATGGCCGGAACCGCCTCTCACACCCTCACCGACAACGAACTGTACATACTCCCCTCCATGCCCACCCTCTACCTGCTGGACAAAGAAAAACACGTCCTCCTAAAAGAAGCACTGCCGGAGCAGGTCCTCTCACACCTTGCGAAAGAAAGCCGAAATCAGTCCCTACACGGAGAATGATTTCAAACCCTCACAGCCTTCACCTTATCACACTTTCGCCCTATCTATCGGCTTTTCCGGTGAAACTTCTTTTCTTCTATGATAAAGAGAAACGGCATCAGCAACCGACAAACCGTCGACACGTGATTCTGAAACACCCTTCTTCGCATCGGACAAGTTGCCGCCTTCAGCACATCGGAGCGCTTTTATCCAAGTGAACGACCAGGGTAGTTCAGGCAGCCGACCCCAGTTATTCGATTGAACGACACCGGTAGTTCACTCGAACGACCAGGGTAGTTCACTTACAAACAGTCGACAGTTCCGAAGAATGCAGGGAAATGTACGCCACCATCTGCCGCCCTACTTCAGAATAGCATAACGATGAACTCTACTCGAAATCACCCCCAAAAAGGCAATAAACTGGAAGGGCTGATGGAAGGAAGAGAAGAAGGGAGAGAAGAAGGTATACGAGCCAGTCGTTTCTAGATAGCCCGCAATCTCAAAACAATGGGAGTAGCTACGGAAATGATTATCCAAGCAACCAAACTGACAACAGAAGAATTTGAACATTTATAGAGAAAAGTCAGAAAAAAATAGTTAAAAATTGGAATCCATTGTCGTTTGTCTTATTTTTGTATGCCGAAATTCTTAATAAATTTACGCTATGAAAAAGAGATACTGGAACATGTTTTTTATCAGCATATTGGCGATATGTACCATTACAAGTTGCGGCAACCCTACTAACCCAAAAGCAGGCGTAAAACAGATGCAATGCCGGACAAACCGGAAGATGCAGTGTACGTGAACGTACAAGTGCAACTGTCCACAACTGATAAAAACACAACAAATGAAAACAATAAAACCGACAACAACAGCACCAGCAATGCCATAACGGGAGAAGAGCACGAAAATCGGGTGAACAACATCCTGCTTGTACTGGCAGATAAAGACAACAAATTCATTGCCTGCGGCGAACAAGTATCACTGACAAACCTCAACAAAGCAAAAGGCACCGTCAGTACCGTCCAGAAAATCGACAAAGCCGCATTGGCTGCCTACTACAAGGCCGACGGGATACTCGATGAAGGAAAAGACAGAATCCACCTCTACGTCTTCTGCAACCCTACAAACGAACTGCAAAACCTCTTTAAAGAGCACTTCATGCTGAAAGAATGGATACACAAAACCGAGAATATAACTGAAGATGCCAACGGCAATGTAATAAGAGGAGAAAGCGTATGGGGAGGAAAAGACCATCAGCATGGATTCCTTATGTCCACCGCAACCCGAACGTGCATTGAAAAGAGAATTCCTAAAAACATAGAATCCTGGAAAAGCCATTTCCAAGAGAGCACACCCTTCCACTTCTCCGGAACAAACCATAAAGGTACCGGAAAAAAAGAGGTGAACAATGAAGGCACCATCCTGGTGGAACGTGCCGTGGCGCGCTTCGACTCCAAGGATGGAAGTAAAAACAAAGACCAAACCTACGTAGTGGGGAATGACGAAGGAAACGCCACCCTAAAAGTGAAACTGACCAAAATGGCTTTGGTAAACATGAGCCGCGACTTCTACTACTTGCGACGCGTGTCGGACAACGGTGCCAATGCACAGATATGCGGAGCAGAACATAGCCACGGCCCGAAAACCAACTATGTGGTAAATACGGATGCCGCAATAAAAAGCGGAACCGCCAAAAACATCGATAAAAGTTATCCCTTCAAGGATTTCTTCAACTTCTGCCTCGGCAACTATGAAGGGGGAAACAGGGACATTGACGCCACCGCACGCAGCCAATGGTACACCTCGCAAATTTCAAAGGTTGTCAAGAATAAAGGGAAAGGGTACCACACATGGCGGTATGTAACCGAAAACACCATTCCCGGCATAGAACTGCAACAGAACGGAATCAGCACCGGCATCGTATTCAAGGGGCAAATCATGGCGACCGACAAGGCATCCCGGAAACTGAAAGATGCCATTGCAAATGCCAAGGGAAATCCGGCTAAAGACCCCATCCTTTATTCCTATGCCAATACACTCTACGTGACATGGGAGGAAGTGCGCGAAAAAGCTTTCTTGACAGAGGAGAACAGCAGGTTCTATAAAGCCGTATTCGGAAATGAGAAGAAGAAGAATATCACCATAAAAAGCAATGGGCAAACAGCCGTCTATAGCACAGACAAAACAAGCCCGGACTATCTGTGGCAAAAGTGGCATGAACAGAACATTGGCAACGAGGCATTCCAGGCCAATTTCAGGAAAGCCGCCAAAAAGGCACAGTTCACCCTTTACCAATCGAACACGGACGACTACGACGCAGCAGGCTATTACTGCTACTACTTCTGCTGGAACCGGCACAATGACAACAACGACGACACCGTGACGGGACCTATGGAGTTTGCCATCGTGCGCAACAACATTTACAAGCTTTCCGTAACGGGAATCAACCGTCTGGGACATCCGCGCATTTCGGAAAACGACCCCGCTCCCATAACTCCGGACACCCCGGATGAAAAAGACAGTCACTACCTCACACTATCTGTCGAAGTAACCCCTTGGAGAGGTGCATTAATCACCGAAAATCCTAACAGTTGACACCAAAAGAGAAAAAACGCGGCACCGAACACATGGTTCGATGCCGCGTTTTTTTGTCACGTTACATTGGTAAACCTCCTACCACCTCTTTTGAACATACCGGCAATTTGCCATCTTGCCCCATGCCCACAAAAACTGTAGCGCAAAGTACTGTCCACTGGTCACCGTATGTCATCGTACTGCTATGATTGTAGCCCAAACAATGCCCATACTCGTGAAACATGGCCTGACGGGCATAATTATGCGGATTGGCTCCCGGCGCCGTGGCATCAAAGTAAACACCTTTATAACAATAATCGGCCAGACCATAAGTGTTGCCTCCACCCAAACCACCTACTCCGACCACACGGCCCAACACAAGACCGCCGTGGTTGCGGATTCTTTGCCGCAAAGCATCCAGGTCTATCGGATTTCCTCCATTGTCCTTCAGCTTGCCCTCGTAGGCATTCATTTCCACATTGAACTCTTCGGAAGCGAACATGAAAGCCATGTTGAGCACCAACGCCACTCCGTGACGACAAAGCAAGGGATCCATGTGCCGCCAATAAGCATGCCCGTTATCGGCCGAATAAGCGGAAAAGCGGATAAACCACCGGCTGTCTATCTGCTCTATCTTTTTCATGAAGGGGTCTTCCGTACGGACAAGCAACGTCACATCGTCATTGGAGAGTTCCGGCTGTGCCGGAACTGTTATCCGGCGACCGTTCTCCGCTACAAACGTACGTTCCGAACTGACCACCGGCAAGGGGAACGATGCCTCCATAAACGGATAAATGCGGTCGAAACGAGCCAGTTCGAAGAATTCCGTGCTCACCTTGTTGAAACGGCACAGTATCTTGACGCCACTGATGCCAATCGGCGAGAAGAACTTTACAAGCAGCTGATGATCATCGGACACCGACACCTGCAACGGGGCATTCACCCGAAAGGAACGGCGATTGCTATCGTAGAACACCTCGCGCGGTTCGTCGGCCAGAAACATGGTATCCGTCCGGAATCGGGAGAAATCCTCCTCGCGTACATAGAGCAAGCCTTCGCCACTTTCGGGATGGCGGTAATTGATGCGGATATGCGACACGCGTCCGGCTTCTATCTTGCAACCACTGAAGCGATAGACCTGCATAAAGGAAGTTCCGTCGCTACGCTCCGACTCAATCGTCACCCGTCCGGAAAGTGCCTCCCGTCCGGGCAACGAGTAGAATGAACGGCGCTGCGTGATGTTGTAAGCGTCCACTCCTCCGGCACCTGCGTACTCGCCACCGGCCTGAATACCGGCATACACCCCTTGGGCATCATCGAAAGAGACCTCTATGTTGCGGATAAACCGCCACATATAGTCGGACGACACATCCAAATCGACATCTACCCTGCCCACACAAGGTTCCAGGCAGACGGTCTGCATCACCGGAGCCTGCTCCCGGCCGATGTGCAACGCTATCTTCTTATAGAACCAGGCCTCATCAAGCGGTGCCTTTTCCACGTGATTCACCAGCCAGGCATCCGACAGCAGGGCCGGCTCGTCAACCGTAATATCCGATTCCGGATGGGTGGTAGCAAGAAACACCACGGTATAGTCGCCATACCCCAATCCTTCGATGGTCAGTTTGGAGAAATCGGCTTCCAGTTTCTGATACAACGGCTTGATTACTTCGCCCCGTTCGTCGGCTATGGCATACCACATACGGGCTATCGGTTCCGGCTGTTCGCTGCGGGTGCGCACCCCGGCAGTGACATCTGCCTGCAAGCCGAACCGGAAGGTCACCTGCCCTGCGCCGGCCTGTTCAGCGCTGTCGAAGCCAAGCCCGTCCGAAGAGCAGCTGGCCAGCAACGGCAGCAATCCCAAAAGCATTATAATTCTTATAATCTTCATGTCCTGCCCTCCTCTATTTCTTTACACAACGCAAGGACGCGAACGCCTCCATCTGCAATCGCTGTTCGGCAATGACGGTCGAATCTTTTCCTTCGAACTGCATCCAATAGGCCCAGGCATATCCTCCGGGACAACCGTCGCGCTGGCTAGTCCACAACACGGCACGTTTTCCAAAAGAGGGATTGTTGGAGGTCGATTTGTCACCCTTTCCTCCTGCCAAAGGTATGATGAGGTAACGGCCGGTATCTTCCGAAGTAAACTTCACGTAATGTTGTGTTCCGGTGACACCGGTAGGGGTCACCAACGTACCTTCTCCTACATGGAGCGTGGCGGTAATCCGTTCTCCGTTTCCCGCCGTATAAGTACCGGGAATCTCCTGGCCTTTCGGAAGCAAGGAGTTCAGTTCGTCGCGGGTAGGCACCCTATAGCCTTCGGGGCAAGGCATGTGCGAATCATTCTGCCAAGGCATGTCGGCAGTCTGGTTGCCCAGGTTGTTGGAAGGGTTATATCCCTGCCAAGGCACATACATATACTTGCGACCGCACTGGAACAAACCACCGACCGTATTAATCCAGCTGGTGCGGTACATGTCTTCCACCGTAGCACCGTCCAACGGATAAATCTGGTCTTCGAGGTCGCTGCTGCGTGCATTAAAAGCCATCCACACGCTTCCTGCCATCTCTACCGTTTCAATCTGCTTGTCACTCGGAGCCACGCGTACTTCCACGTAATCATAAGAACCGCCCATAAGTGCATTCTTCAGGTGCACCATGAACGAATACCCCAACCGTCCGCTGCCTTGCGCCGGAACAGATACACTGAAGGAAGAGACAATTCCTTCGGCCTCTTCAGTCACCGCCATGTCGGTCAGCATCACGCCATCCACAACTCCTTCGGCAGATGCAATGTCTATCCGGGTGTCGGCCAGAAACGCCAGTTTCATGCCATCTACTCCCGTCATAGGCACTTCTACAATGTTGTTCTCATAATCTACCGATACCCCCTCGGGGATAACAGACCGGGAAGCATCCAGCAGGATGCGGTGGTCTGTATCGGGCTTGCCGGTCACCGTTTCGCCCTCTTCCCACGGCTTGATTTCGAAAACGCCTTCTACCGTAGCCCCTACGTTAAGTACCGACAATTCATACACCTTGTTGCGTTCTATACGCGGCAATTGCATTTTCAGCCTGATGGGTATTCCATCATACGCACCACGTAAAACTATATGAACCGGATGTATACTTTCAAAAATACGGAACACGTTCGGCTGTTCCCCTCCGAATGCCGGTTCAAACGTCTTCACATATTTCACCGTCTTGTCCGACACGGCAACGCCTTCCTGAAACGGAAAAGTTTCGGCCGGGGCATCTTCCACTATAATCTCCTCAATCCGCGTCTTATCGTCGGCCGTAGTGTTCAGGTCGATACGGGCCACCCCACGTTTCATGCCCACACTGACCTCCGGATTATTGCGCGTCTCGACATCATCTTCCAATTGAACCACCGCCGACATGAAATCCGGAGCGGAATTATCATGAAGCCCTTCGCCAATGGCCATATTACACAATTCCTCTTCGGTCAGTTTCTCTTCCTGAACGGGCAGCTTCACTTCTGAAAGAAAATATAACCGCGAGCCGCTGAGTGCAGAGATGCTGGATGTACCATCTTGTTTCGGATTCAGCAATTGCGTCCTATATAAGCTGCCGCCACTGAACTGAAAAACCGATACCTCACGCAGTTCCCCGAAGGAATCCTCTCCCGAAGCAGTGACACTTTTCACCACCAATGAATAAGTTTGCTGCCCGCTATCTTCTCCGGACGGTGCATCATCTGAGCAAGCGCTCCAAAATAATGTTCCGCACAAAAGGGGAACAAAGATTTTCTTACAAAAAATGTTCATAATACCAATTGAATTTATATAAAAACAAAAATGTCTCCTATACCATATTCGAAAGCGGGTGCAAAAATATAACTTTTTTCAAGATGAAAATATCCTTTTCATCTTTTTATTACAATCTGTCAACTCCCTTTTCTATCTGCTCTCACCCTTGTACACACTTACCAGATAATACAAGACAGATATATGAAATAATAATTACATTAAACTTCCAGTGCATAAAACAAAAAGACGCCGTTAATTATTTTTAATTTTAGCGACTATATTTTATGATTAAAATACATTTGTATTATTTTTGTATAAATAATACGTAGCAATTAAATTGCCATTAGACAATGTGTTGCTTGAAAAATCAGGTCATGAAAGTATTTTTATCTAAAAGATGCATAATTAGCTTATGTTTCATTTTTCTATATTTAAGTTCGGCGTTTGCCACAGCAACCATAGTCGGCAAACACCGCAGATTACTTATTATAAACTCGTACAATGAAAGCGCCCCCTGGAGCCAAGAACTTATAACTCCCATCCTGCTGCAAACATCTCCTATAGAGGACATCACAGCCGATGTAGTACACATGAACGGGACGTTCATTCGTAATGACTCATTGTATATCCGGATGGAGAATGGCATTTTCGAACGTTTCCAGGATAAGAAACCCGATTATCTTGTACTTCTCGGCAACATGGCTTTTACTTTAAGGAAACGTATTTTGAGTGAGTGGGGAAATATTCCAATAGTATTGGTCGGCAACGAAGACACGTATGCTCCACGGGAATATTATTTCACCGGACGTCCTATACACATTTCCAATGCCATTACATCTCCTCTGGTTGACCTGCGGCCGCAATACAACTTTACTTTTATCGAAACGCCGTATATGTACAAAGAGACCATCGACATGATGGTACAGATGCTGCCAAAAATGAAAACGATTGTATTCGCAGCAGATGAACTCTATCATAACCAAGACTTGGACCGGCTTATTCATGCCTATATAACGTCAAAGTATCCAAACCTCCACTATGAACGCTTAATAGGTAATGAAAGAAACCAAAACGAATTACAGGCATATCTGCTAAATGATGAACCGGAGACGGGTATGCTATTTTCCACATGGTTTTACGAGCGTAAGAATCTACTCGGTTTTCCTACACTCATCAGTGGAGACTTTCAGTTAGTTGCATCATCGCCTCAACCCGTATTTGCATTAAGGAATGCCTATGTGGGTAAAGAGGGGTTTGCGGGAGGATATTTCTATGACCGCATGGAAGTGCAAAACGCGCTTTCTTCAGCCCTCAAACAGATATTTGCAGGAGAGGATGCACAGAATATCCCATTTACATATAGCAAGAAATCCTATCCCTTCATCAACTACCAGCAACTGCAGATGGACGGTCTGGACACCACACTCTGTCCTAAGGACTCGGTATTCATCAATAAACCGCTTACATTCTGGCAGAAGTATCAATGGTGGATTATTTGCGGAGTAGTGTTGATACTCTCACTACTTATCATAGCTTTAGTCATTTATCGGTTCCAGCAAAAGAAAATCACCTTGCTAAGTGCCCATGATACCCTTTTACGTAATATGCCGATATCTTATACTCAAATAGAGGTTTTCTTCGACAAAACGGGACAGATAGCAGATATGAGCTATCGATGCGGCAATATTATTTTCAACGACCAGTTTACGCCAACTACCGATGGTTCACAAAAAAATGCCTTCTCCCAAATAGAGCACCTGACACATTTCATGGAAATGGTATTCCAAGAAAAGCAAACGGTAACATTTACTCATTACTTCAAACAAACAAACAGCTTTTACGAATTCATTCTTTGCCCGGCATCCCAAAAACACACTTTGGATGTCTTTGCCGTAGATATTACAGCGCGCAAAGATGCCGAAAACACATTGCGAGAGATTAATAAAAAACTGGAAATGACATTGGGCATAGCACGCATCATACCATGGCGCTGGGATTTAAAGGAGGGTCTGATTTATTGCGAAGCACAAAAGATATTAGACCACATGAACTTTACAAAGGAGAAGAACTCTACAGTCCAAGTAGATATTATCAAGGCGTCAGAATATTTCCGAAAGATACACCCGGAAGACTTCGAACGTATGCACCATGTACATGAAAATCTCATTTCAGGCAAGTTGCAGCATATCAAAGAAGAATATCGTATTATCACCGAAGTAGAAGGGCGAAAAATAACAGATTGGATGGAAACCAACGCAGTAATTGACCAGCGCGACAAAAACGGCTGTCCAATATCGCTTGTCGGCTCCCTTTTACTGATAACAGAACGCAAGAGGCAAGAAGAAGCGCTTATCCGAGCACGAGAAAAAGCCCAAGAATCCGACCGGCTGAAATCTGCATTTCTAGCCAATATGAGCCACGAGATACGTACCCCCTTGAATGCCATCGTAGGATTCTCCAGCCTGCTGACTGCAACCGAAAACGAAACCGAACGCAAAGAGTTCATCAGTATCATAGAAACCAACAACCAGTTGCTATTGCAACTGGTAAGTGACATCCTGGATCTTTCAAAAATAGAAGCAAATACACTGGAATTCAATTATCAGAATGTCGACTTAAATCAGTTGGCAAAAGATGTGGAAAACACTGTACGAGGCAGACTGCAAACAGGTGTTGCCCTACAATTCGTTCCTGAAGTACCAGTTTGTTATGTACAGACAGAACATAACCGTCTCTCTCAAGTCCTCATCAACCTGCTGGTCAACGCTGCAAAATTTACAGAGAAAGGTGAGATTATGTTTGGATACAAAATCCGTGGAGAAGAACTCTATTTCTACGTAAAAGATACGGGCATAGGCATCTCACTAGAGAATCAGAAGAAAATATTTGAACGGTTTACCAAAGTAAACACCTTTATACAAGGAACGGGATTAGGGCTCTCAATATGCAAAAACATTGTCACAAAAATGAAAGGACGCATCGGAGTAGAATCCGAAGGAGAAGGTAAAGGAAGTACTTTCTGGTTTACAATACCTTATAAACCGAAAGAGGCTCAAAAGGAAAATAATCTAACTTTAATGCCTCTTCTGAACGAGAGAAGCAAGGAAAAGCCTATAATCCTGATAGCAGAGGACAACGAAAGCAACTATATGCTGTTCAAGTCTATCCTACAGAAAGATTATGAGTTGGTTCATGCTTGGGATGGGGAGGAAGCCGTGGAACTCCATCAGAAGTTTCATCCGCATGTGGTCATCATGGACATCAATATGCCTAAAATGGATGGATATGAAGCTACTCGCGAAATACGTAAAGTATCCAAAACGGTACCTATCATTGCAGTAACGGCATACTCCTTTGCTTCGGACAAAGAAAAGATTATGCAGAATGGCTTTAACGGATATATGTCCAAGCCGGTTGACATACAAAGATTGAAAGAAAAACTCGACTATACAATCCACGGGAATTTTATGATGATGTAGGGTTCCGGTCTGCTCTTTCCTATATGATATTTTTTGATTATCCAAGAAATATCATGTACTTTTGCACAAGTTAGAAAAGAGACAATGATAGACCAACCCACCATAGACCGCATACTTGATGCCGCACAGATATACGATGTCGTATCAGACTTTGTCACCCTGCGCAAACGCGGTGTGAACTATGTAGGTCTGTGCCCTTTCCACGATGACAAAACCCCTTCCTTCTATGTATCCCCCGCCAAAGGGCTCTGCAAGTGTTTTGCCTGCGGAAAAGGAGGAAATGCAGTGCATTTCATCATGGAGCACGAACAGA
>ENA-UOJA01001294-UOJA01001294.1-human-gut-metagenome-genome-assembly--contig:-C19-NODE-1294-length-20925-cov-19.927360_pt1 | contig 20925 bp, 10 predicted proteins | sample MGYA00242337_ERZ723884 | MGnify/ENA metagenome assembly ERZ723884
CCCTTTTCGCGATTGGGTTGGTCGCACTTTCATGCTCCTTCCGCGTGCAGCTTTTGGGGCTTCGCCTAATCCCTTGTTTGCTCCCCCAACTTTCCGTGAAGAACCACAAAAAGGCGCTCCGAGCCATTTTCGCCCGAAGCACCCAATTTCATGATTTGCTTTTCCTTCTCTCCGCCCACTGGAACAGCGCCGGATACAGCACAATCGCGAACAGCATCAGCCCGAACATCTCTGCAAAGCCCAGCCAGTGCGCATCCAGCAGCAGATTACCCGCCGCCTTCAGCCCCTTCTGCACCGCCAGAAGCAGCGCCACGCCAACCACGCCGCGAATCATGCGCGCCTTGCCCGCACCTTTCGCATCAAAACCGACAAAGTGCCTCTCCAGCACCCAGCCAAGGCAGAAGCCCATCATCGCCCCCGCCGCCTTGTAGCAGTCCGTCACCATGTCCCACGGGTCAACCAGCAGCGTTCCATCCGGCAGCACATCCATCGGATACGGCTTCACGCTGGTGTACATCAGCATCGCGGCAGACAGGATGATGCCGATAGTCGCCAGCAGCCAGTCGCGGTTCTTGCCGCCGTCCGCCCAGTTCAGCAGGTGTTTTGACAGCAGCAGCACGACCAGCGCAATCATCATCCCAACCAGCACGTCCTGCGGCGTGTGCGCGCCGAGCCAGTTGCGGGCAAACGCCGTCAGCAGCGTCAGCAGCACGCACGGCAGAATCCACCATTTGCTGTACTTTTTCAGGTACGCCGCGAGGTTGCCGTAAAAAGACGCTGCCAATGTCGCATGTCCGCTGGGAAACGAGTAGCCTGTTGCCGTTGCCGCCGCTTCCGGAGCGATTTGCAGACGCGCATCCTGCTTCCACGGGCGATAGACGCACGCGATATTCTTGATGAGCTGCGTCACCATCGTTGCACCCGCGAAGCACAGCCCCATCCGCTGCCCGGTGCGCTTGTCGATGCACCAGTAGAATACGACAATAATGACAACCGGCAGCGACCCGGCGGCAAATTCCGAAATGAAGAGCAGCATGCTGTTGATAAAGCTCGGCGCCTCCGCCCGGAGGTTCTGCAAAAACAGCAGATATTCAAAATCCAACGTTGTTTGACTCCTTTGTTACTTAATGACGCTCATGTCCAGCGCCATCTTCGCCCATGCGTCCGAAGCGCCGCTTGCGCCCGTGACTTCCGTGCCGGGCTGGTAATCCGGCGTGGTGTACCAGCCGCAGAAGGTCATGTGCGGGTAGGTCGGGGCATCCGGCAAATCCGCCTGATGAATCGCGCTGCCGTTCACATGGTAGGTCGTCTGCGCCGTCGCCATGCCCTCCACCTTGATGCGGTAAGCGGTAATCTTCCCGTTCGTCGCGATGACATAACAATTTTGCAGCTGTGCAGGGTTATCAACGCCGTTTTTGCGCATTTCCGCCAGCAGGATTTCGCTCGTGAACCACGCGGTTTTCGTGCCGTCCGCGTTCTGTTCGACGCTCGCCGCATCCACCAGAATCCACCAGACGCTCTTTTCCGCGCTGTCCAGCACGATTTTAGGCGTACCCGCGCCGGAATAGCGAATGCCAATGCGCGCGCCGTCCGCGAACCACTCCATTTTCGCTTCGAGCTGGATGTAGGAGGAATCCCATTCCTTCTGGCTCGTCAAGCCGTCGGCGTTCGCCCAGAGGATGCTCTCGTCCGCCTCCGCGCGCACTTCCGTCAGCGCACTGCCCCATGCCGCGCTGTTCTTGCCCTCCCACAGCGCGTCCAGCACCTGCGGGTACACCACGCTCGTCGCCTGACTGCGCAGCTTCAGATTCACCGCGCGGCGAATCCAGGCGTGGCACTCACCGCCGGACGTCTGATTGTTCCCATTATCCCAGATGACAATCGGCACGCCATAGCGCTGGGCATTCTGCGCGACACAGTACGCCCACTTCGCGCGCTCGTCGTGATTGCCATTCGTGTTCGTCGCACCCGTTTCGCCCATCACGACCGGAATCCCCCGGTCAAGGAAGGTTTCCTTGATGTTCTCGAACACGCGGTTGATTTTCGTGCCATCCTTCTCCGGGTCGAACGTCGTCTGCGTATCCTGCAGGCAGAAGGTCTGCGGGTCATACGAATGCACAGACACGATGATGTTTGCCGCCGCTTCGCCATCCACCGTCGGCAGGGCAATCGCCGCCGTGCCCGCCGGGGAGCTGGTCGCCGCGTAGCCTGGAATCATCAGGCAGCGCTCGGCATTGCAGCCCTTGGCGTCCTTGCGGATGGTGTTTACGAACACTTGGTTGAGGTAGTTGACGGCAGCGTAGCACGCCGCGTTGCCGCCCCACTCATAGTTCGTACCCTGCGCGCGCGGCTCGTTCATGCCCTCGAAAATCACATGCTGGTCAAAGTCGGCGAAGGTGTCAGCAATCTGCCGCCACATTGCCGTCAGCTGCTCGCCGATTTTCTCCGCGTCCGCCGCGAAATTCGGCTCGTTAATCCACGCTTCGTGGTGCACATTGAGGATGACGAACAAGTCCGCCTCTCGCGCCCACTCGACCACTTCGCGGACATGATGAAGGAAGTCCTCGCGGATGGTGTACGTCCCATCGTCCGAGGTATAGCGGTACCAAGTCACGGGAATGCGGATGGTGTCAAAGCCCGCTTCCTTCACGCGCACCATCAGTTCCGGGGTGATTTTCGCGTTCCCCCACGACTGTTCCTGCGCGGTCACATCCGCGGTATTGCCGCCGGTTGCGTCCAGCGTATTGCCCAGATTCCACCCGAAACCCATCATCTCAACGATTTCCGTCGCTGTTTTGCCTGTCAGCATGGTTGATTCCTCCTCGGCGGCTGCCGGAAGCACCGGCAGCAGCATGGTCAAGAATAGCGCAATCCATTTTCGTATGTTTTGCATGAATTTTCCTCCTATTGCTTATAGGATTGGATTGTTACGCAGGGATTTCGCTCCTTCGGGAGCGACCAAAGGGCTTTCCGATCGCCCTTTGGAAACCTTCGGCGCCCCTTCGGATGTTACAGGTCTGTTATGTTAGTTTTTTATTTGTGTGCTTTTGGTCGCTGAAAGATGCTCTTATGCTTTCACCGGCGGACGCATCGTCAGGCTGATGCGGTTCGTTTTCGCATCCGCTTCCAGCACCCACACGGTCACGATGTTGCCGACTCGGACGACTTCGCTCGGATGATTCACGCGTCGCTGCGCCATCTGGCTGATATGCACCAAGCCATCGCGGTGAACGCCGATGTCCACAAACGCGCCGAAGTCGGTCACGTTGCGCACCGTGCCGCGAAGCTCCATGCCGGGCTGCAAGTCCTTCAAATCCATCACGTCGCTGCGCATCAGCACCTGCGGCAGCTCATCACGCGGGTCGCGGCCGGGGCGGGACAGCTCCGCCGCAATGTCGCGCAGGGTCGGTTCGCCCACATTCAGCTGCTTCGCCAGCGCCGCGAACCCCTCCGCGTCCGCCAAGGTCAGCAGCTTGCCGACTGCCTCTGCCGGGGTGAGCGAAAAGTGCTTCAAAAGGGCGCGCGCCGCGTCGTAACTCTCCGGGTGAACGCCTGTGTTCTCCATCAAGTCCTTGCCGCCGGGGATACGCAGGAAGCCTGCGCACTGTTCAAAGGCTTTCGGCCCAAGGCGCGGCACTTTCTTCAGCTGCGCACGAGTCGTGAACGCTCCGTTTTCCTCGCGGTACGCCACGATGTTCTTCGCGACGGTCGTGTTGATGCCCGCGACGTAACTCAGCAGCGACACGCTCGCCGTATTCACATCCACGCCGACGCTGTTCACACAGTCCTCGACCACGCCGCCCAGCGCCGCGTCCAGTTCCGCTGCTTTCAGGTCATGCTGATACTGTCCTACGCCAATCGCCTTCGGATCGATTTTGACCAGCTCCGCCAGCGGATCCTGCAGCCGCCGCGCAATCGACACCGCCGAACGCAGACTGACATCAAACTGCGGGAACTCCTCCGCCGCCAGCTTCGACGCGGAATACACCGACGCGCCCGCCTCGCTGACGACCATGTATTTGAGCGCGTCGCCCAGCGCCAGCTCCTTCATCACCTCAACGAAGAACTGCTCCGTCTCGCGCCCCGCCGTGCCGTTGCCGATGGCGACGATGCCGACGTGGTGCTTCTGGATCATGCGCTTGACGGTTTCCTTCGCCTGCGCAACCTTGCCGTGGCTGGGCAGCGGGAAAATGACGCCCGTATCCAGCACGCGCCCGGTTTCGTCCACAACCGCGACCTTGCAGCCCGTGCGGATGCCGGGGTCAAGCCCCATCGCGACCTTTCCTCGCACCGGCGGCTGCATCAGCAGCGGGCGCAGATTCAGCGCGAACACGCGAATCGCCGCCGCGCTCGCCTTGTCGGTCAATTCCGCGCGCAGTTCCGTGTCCAGCGACGGCGCAATCAGCCGCGTATACGCGTCGTCGCACGCCTGCGCGACGTACTTGCACGCCGGACTGCCCGTCTGCTGCACGAAGCCGTAGCGCACGAGCTGCTGCGCTTTCTCCTTGTCCACGTCCAGCGCGACTTTGAGGAAGCCCTCCTTCTCCCCGCGGTTCATCGCCAGCACCCGGTGCGACGGCATCAGGCGCAGCGGCTCACGGTGGTCGTAGTACATGCGGTAGGTGCTGTCCTCGTCTTTCGCCGCGACCGTCGCGACCATCGCCGTTTGATGGTAGTACGTTTTGAGCTTCGTGCGGACGGCGGCATCGTCGCTGACGACCTCGGCGATAATATCCATCGCGCCTTGCAGGGCATCCTCCGCCGTTTCGACGCCCTTCTCCGCGTTCACATAGCGCAGGGCGATGGTTTCCGGCGCCATCATGTTCCGCTGCTGGAGCATCAGCGCGTTCGCGAGCGGCTCCAGCCCCTTCTCCTTGGCAATCGACGCGCGGGTACGGCGCTTCGGGCGGTACGGGCGATAGATATCCTCCAATTGCGCCAATGTTGCGGCAGCATTAAGGTCACTTTGCAGCTTCTCCGTCCAGACATCTAACTTTTGCAGGCTTTCACTGATTTCCTGCCGACGCGCTTCGAGCGCCCGCAGCGCCGTCAGCCGTTCGCTGATTTCACGCAGCTTCTGGTCATCCAGCGATCCGTGCTGTTCCTTGCGGTAACGCGCGATAAACGGCAGCGTGCAGCCATCGTCAAGCAGGCGAATGACGGCGTCGATTTGCCACGGGGCGGTTTGGAACTCCTGACAGAGCGTTTGTGTGATAGTCATGTCCTCACCTCAAATAATGATGCCTTCCAAATGATCCACCTCGTGCTGAATCACCTGCGCGGTGAAACCAGAGAACCGCTGCACATGCCGCTGCAGCTGCTCATCCTGATATTCCATCAAAATCTGCTGATACCGCAAACACGGGCGCTCGCCGTCCAGCGACAAGCACCCCTCCTGCGCTGCGAAGGGAATCTGGCGATCCGTGATGACCGGGTTGAGCATCACCAGCACGGTTTTCCCTGCCATCACCGCAATGATGCGCTTGCGGACGCCAATCATGTTCGCCGCCATGCCGACGCACTCGTGCGCATGGGCGCGCAGGGTATCCGCAAGGTCGCGCGCAACGGGCAGATCCTCCGCCGTCGCCATCTGACTCTTGCAGGACAGGAACATCACATCTCTCACAATCGGCTGAATCATTGCTTCTTCACCACCACGCCGCCAGTTTTCCAGATGCTTCTTTCGGGCACTTCACCACGCACGCAGCTCAGCGGGTAGATTTGGCTCTCCCGCCCGATAACCGTGCCGGGGTTCAGCACGCTGTTGCAGCCGACTTCCACATAGTCGCCAAGCATTGCGCCCATTTTCTTCAAGCCGGTTGCCATGCTTTCGCCTGCGCCGCGAACTGTCACCAGCGTCTTGTCGCTCTTCACGTTGCTGGTAATCGACCCCGCCCCCATGTGGCTGCAATAACCGAGGATGCTGTCGCCGACGTAGTTGTAGTGCGGCGTCTGCACATGATCAAAAAGAATCACGTTCTTCAGCTCCACAGAGTTGCCGACCACACAGTCTGCCCCTACCAGCGCACTGCCGCGGATGAACGCGCAATGCCGCACTTCCGTCCGCGCGCCGATGATGCAGGGCGCACCCAGATACGCCGTCGGCGCAACCGTCGCGGTCTTGTGCACCCAGACATGCTTGCTGATTTCGGTGTATTCCGCCGGGTCAAGTGCCGCGCCGATGCGCAGGATTTCCGCCTTGATGCCCGCAAGCGCCTCCCACGGATAGGTAAACTGCCGCAGGTAATCCGCCGCCAAAGTGTGGTTAAGGTCGTAAAGCTGTTCGATTGTCAGCATAATCTGCCTCCTATTTATTATGTTGATTGCTTTTTCGTCCTGCGCCGCCGAATCAGCCAGAGCATAAACATCGCCAGCAGCAGCCCCGCCAACGCGCCCGATGAATCCAGCAGCACATCCTGCCACTTGCCCGTGCGCCCGGCAACGAAAAGCTGATGGATTTCGTCCGTCGCGGCATAGAGCGTACATCCCGCCCATGACAGCCAATGCCAGCGGGCGCGGTAGCTGTCCAGCAGCAGCGTCAGCAGCATTCCCAAGAGCGTATACTCCAAGAAATGCGCCGTTTTCCGCACGGCAAAATCCACCTGTGCATACAGCCTCCAGTACGCCTGCCCCGTCAGTCCCTGCCGTTGCGCCAGAGAATCCGTAATTGGACGGGCAATTTTACCGCTGATGCTGCCGGACTGCACGCCTTCCTGCGCCGAGAAACCGAACATCATCAGCAGCAGAGACAGCGTAATCAGCCAGAGGATGGCACGATAAAGGTGTATTTTCCAGTTCAAGTTTGCTTTCCTTTCCTGCGGCGAAAGTAACGCCGTGCTTGTTTATTTCGCGCTCCACCCCGTCAATTCCTGCCGTGTTGCATGGATTTCACGAAAAAAGGGCTGCCCGTTGCAGACAGTCCTTTTGTTGGATTATTTCACGCGCTCGCAGTACACCGCCACGCGTTTTGTACCGCTGAGGGTGCAGGTCACAAGCGTCAGGTCATAGTCGGAATGGGCAATTTCGTTCGCATCGTTGGGGGAAATCGTGTTTTTCTCCCGCACAACGTAGCGGAAAACGTTATTCTCCATGTCCGTGAAGGTAACGGTTGCGTCCAGCGCCAAGCTGCTCAGCTTGCCAAAGTGGTAGGTGTGCGCAATAATAGCGAGGTTGCCCGCGTAGGCGCTGCCGGAATAGCGGCACGGCGAGACGCTCAGGTTCTCGTACGACCAGTTGCGCTGCACCGGCACTTTCAGCCCCAGCGACGGGATGGACAGCGTGCCGATATACTCATGCCCATTGACCTTCTCGCCCGGCATTTCGATTCCCGGCACGCGCTCGTAGAGCTTGCCCGTCGGCGCGGGCGTGGGTGTCGACGTGGGTTCGGGGGACAGTGTCGGTTCAGGCGTTTCGGTCGGTTCGGGGGATTCCGTCGGCATGGGCGTTTCGGTGATTTCCGGCGCGCTCGTCGGATTTGATGTCTGCGCGGCATCCGGCGTGCTCGTCGGCTTCGGCGGATTCGTTGCAGTCCCTGCCGTCGGCGCGCTCGTCGGTTTCGGCGGATTCGTCGCATCCCCTGCCGTCGGCACGTTTGTCGGCTTCGGCTGATTTGTCGCAGTCCCTTTCGTCGGCACGCTCGTCGGTTTCGGCGGATTCGTCGCAGTCCCTGCCGTCGGCGCACTCGTCGGTTTCGGCGGGTTCGTTGCAGGATTCGCCGTTGGCGCGCTCGTCGGTTTCGGCGGATTCGTCGCAGGATTCGCCGTTGCGGGCGCATCCGTCACAGGGGTGTTCGTGGCGGTTACGTCATCACGCGGAATGTCGGTCGTCAGTGCGTCAGTTACGGAGGGCGTGGATGCTGCCGGGTTATCCGCCGCAGTGGCATCCGCCGTCGGCGCGTCGGTTATCGGCGCATCCGTCGCGGGTGCGTCCGTCGGCATCATCGTCGCGGTGACTATGGGCGGTGCAGCGGTTTGCTGCGATTCCATCTGCCGCTGAATGCGAATCTGCTCCAGCGCCATCAGCGCATCATCCGACTCCTGCTGCGCGCGGCTGGCATCCCACTGGTTGTAGCCCACCAGCGCCAGTGCCGCCAAAATCAGCACCAGCCCCAGCGTCATCAGCAAATTGCCCTTACGGTTCTTCATGCTCTTGGCTCCATTTCCGGTGCAGAATCCAGCCAATGACAAACAGAATCATGCCCGCACCCGCCAGAATCGGCACCGGCCACCACAGCTGCCCCGTTTCGGGAATCGGGGCGGTCGGGGTCGGCGTGACCGTGCGGCGGTTGGTAATCACATACACGCCGTTTTCGATGGAATATTCCGGCTCATAGTACACATCAGCCCCCAGAATCTCGTTGAGGGTGTACACATGGTCAGCCGGCAAATCCTTGAAGATATGATGCCAGTTGTTTTCGCTGTTCAGAATCACCGTGTCGATATGCTGACCGTCCTGCATCAGATGAATTTCAATCTGCACAGGGCGATATGTGCCGCGGTTGTCGTCATCCCACACCTTGACACACTCAAGGTCAATCAGCGCGGGGGAACGCTCCAGCTTGATGGTGGAGAGGACGTCATACTGCCACTCGTCGTCCACATTGCGCGTCGGCACAGAGGTCAGGAAGGATTGGAAGCTGTACGCCCAGCCGCCGATGATGACCGGCGTGCCAGAAACAAGGTACAGACCGGGGTTCAGACCCATAAATGTTACTCTGCCGTTTTCGTCCGTCGTGCCGGTGAAATCAGGCGTTTCGGACGCAGCAAGGGCTTTCATCGCTTCGGACGCGGCTGCCCAGTCCGCCGCATTCTTCAGCGCGTTAATGTCGATATTCAGGGTGCTGTACGGGCTGCGCAGGGCGAACCGAGCGTCCGCATCCATGTCCGCCACCTGATACAGCTGGAAGGTCACGCCGGGCAGGTGCGCATCATCCTCGTTGTCATCCGCCTGAATGGCGAACGTCAAGGGGTGCGTCAAATCCACCCGTTCAAAGGCAAGCGCGCAGGGCGCAAGTAGAAGGCAGCACAATGCTGTCAGCAGGACAAGCGCCAGCAGGCGCGAGGGTTTGCGGCTCATCACGACCGCTCAGCTCCTTTCCGCTTCTTGTGTTTCGGGCTGGTCGTTACCAGCATGAGAATGAGGAGAATCAGCAGCATCGGCGCGGCGACAATCGGCGCGACGATGTAGGGGTCAATCACGAGTGCGTCCGCGGAGATGCGCACGGATAGCTGCGCAAGCGACGTTTCGACCCGGTGTCCGCGGACAAGCAGCCGGTGCGAGTTAATGCCGTAGGGCGTGCAGGTGACGAGCGTGCACAAATCCATGCCGTCATAGATTTGCAGCGCGCTGACGTCATGCGGCTCAACAATGAGAATTTGGTCGATTTCATAGGTCAGCACCTTGTCCAGCACGCGGAGGGTGAAGGTATCGCCGTAGGTGAGCTGGTCAAGGTTGGTAAAGAGCTTGGCGGAGGGCAGCCCTCGATGCGCCGAGAAGGCGGAATGCGTCCCCGGTTCGCCAGTCGGCAGGCTTGTGCCCTCAATGTGACCGACGGCGACCTGAAGCACGTTGGCGTTCGTCGAGTGATACAGCGGCAGCGTCACGGCAATCTGCGGAATCTCAATCACCCCGATGATGCCCGAACCGCCGACATTCATCACCGCGTCGTACTCCTCGCGCTCCTCGTCGGTCATGATCAAGCGATCAACGGTGGACTGTGCGCGGAGTTTTTCGTTATAAGCATTTGCCGCCGCCCAATCCGCCTCGTAATCCTTCTTGGACTCCTGCTCCACCACCGTGTTGTAGGTGGCTACGGCACGCGACTGGTGGAAGGAATTGTAGAAATCCGACACGGACGGGTACAGAAGGAGCGCCAGACCCACAAACAGCACCACAAACAGCAAAATGGTTGTCATATTGCGCTTCATGAGCCGCCTCCTTTCTGCAAACATGCTTCATTTTCCCATTTGGGAATGCCGGGCGGCGGCATTGCGCGCACCGCCCGGCAGGGGTTTCATCAGAACATGGGGATGTTCAACGAATTGCGGGAGAGAAATTAGATTTCGTCCGCTTCGGCCTTGCGGCGAACGATGAGGATGAGCGCCGCGCCCACGAACATCATGCCGCCCAGCACGTAGAAGATGGTCGTGCCGATGCCGCCGGTCTCAGGCAGGGTCGCACCGGACTTGTTGACGAGCTTGTTGTTCATCGTAGAAGCCGCCGTGAGTTCCATAGCTGCACTTGCACCGCCAGCAGCTTCCTTGTGGTCTGCCGAAATCGTGATGGTGACAGGATCCAGCGGATTATAGGTAGCAGGAACCGTGGTTTCCTTCAGCGTGTACGTGCCGTGATCCAGACCGATGATGTTGAACGTACCATTGGCTTCCGTAATCATTTCATTGTTTGCGACATCCGTATAGGTATCATTCGGCTTCGTGGTGCCTGCGACAACGTAATTGCCAGCGGCATCCTTCCACAGCGGAACAACACGATCATTTTGGTCATAAAGCGTGAAGCCAGCGCCTTCCAGTTCTTTGCCTTCGTCAGCCGTGTTCGCATACTTCGTGTTGTTCACAACATAGGTGAAGAGCCACACATGGTCTTCCGGCGTCTTGCCCATGCCATTAGCATTGGGGTTGTTGGAGTATTCCAAATCGACGCTGTTCTTGTTGTCCGTGCTGGTTGCGCTCGCGTTGAAGACCTGCGCTTCTTCGTTCAGATACGCCGTGTAAACAACCTCAACCGTAATCTTGTCCGTAACAAGGATGCTGGTGTTTTCTTTCATCACCTTCTTCAGGTCTTCGATTGTGAGCGTCCAAGACGGCTTATCCTGATTTTCACCAACCTTGCCTGCGCCCTTCTGACCAGGCGTTGCAGTGCAAACATAATCGGTAGCTTTCAGTGCGATGCCGTTCACCTTCACAGAATCAATCTGAACAAAGGTAATGCCCTTGGACATGGTGTCGTTGAAGACCAGCTTGTACGTCGGATAGTCATTATAATCCGCATTGACCGGAATAGTCGCGACCAGACGGAAATTGAAGTTTTCAAACAGCGCGTGGTCGGCACTCTCGCCCCAGCCTTCCGGATTCACTTCTCCGCCGTTCTTTTCGGCATCAGCAACTTCGTCCTGTACCTGCTTGTCCACAGAGGGCTTTTCAGACTTTGCAGTCGCAACGATGTCCTGATCCAGCACCTTTACAATCAGCAGCGTGGCAGCGCCGTCCTTGCCTTCCAGCTTTGCCTGATTGTCCCGCACAAGGTAATAGCCAGGGGTCAGTTTCTGGCTCTTGCCGGGGGCTGCTTTGGTGGAAGAGAACTTATCAACCGGAGTGGAGTCAGCATACCAATACTTCGTGATTTCAGCCAGCTTTTCCTGATTCGTGCCCGAAACAGTTTTCAGAGCCTCCAGAACAGCGTCCGGCACAGGATCACCAGTCCTGACCGCAGCAGTGTCGTTCTTGGCGTTTGTGCCCCACTTGACGCTCGTCAGCACTTTCGCACCAGATTCATCTGTTACAACATCAGCAGTGAAAATCTGGTACACCTGGTATTCGTGATCCACATCGTCCTTCGGATTTACCTGAATCGTAAAGCCGGTAGTAGTCGTCGTATCGCCTTCCGTCACTTCAGAAGCGCTCGCGACAGTGACCATGCTCAGCACGAGCATCATGGCCAGCAGAATTGCCCAAAACTTTTTCATGGTTTTTCTCCTTTTCGTTGTCGTTTTTCACTCATTGGGAAACGTTTTTCGGGGATTACCGGGGTTGCCTACGTCGGGAGGTCTCCTGACGTATAGCTGCTATGCTTTTTTCATTCCTCCTCCCGTCGTTTTTTTCCCCATGTTTATACAAGGGCTTTCGCCCGCGTATACGGATTGAGCTGCCCCGGAAGGGGGGCTGCCGACTGCTCAGCAGCCTTCCCTCCGGCGTTTGATTTCCTGCCCCAGCAGCAATGCCGCCGCTGCCATCAGCAGCAGACCGCCCGCCGTGTACGGCAGTGTGCCGATGCCGCCCGTCTCGGGCAACGTGTAGGTAATGGGTGTGTTCGTAATCTGGAAGACGCGATTTTCGCTGTTCGCGGGAATCGGCGCGGTGTTCGTGGCGTTCGGGTCGTCTGCCACCAGCTGCCAACCGCTGCCCACCGGGGTCTGCTCTTTGGCGTAGTAGCGGTAGATGTTGCCCTCCGCGTCATACGCCGGGAGATTGTACCACTTGTAGCCCCACCAGATGTTCTTGCTGCCTTCCGGCGCGGTGTATTCAACCACTTCGCCAAACTGCCAGCCATCCAGATTCTTCGTGACGACCTTCCCCGCTTCCGCGTCCCAGCCAAGGGTAACGGTCGCGATGATCTTGTCGCCATCCGCCGCCGCTTCCGCGGTGGTCTGGTTGAGCGTCAGCGTGATGTCCGGGAGGTTCGCGGGATTCAGTGTGAACTGATTGTCCAGCGACGTCCAGACCTTGCGGGCGCTGACGTCGGTCAGGGTGTTGGTGACGGTGAGTGTCTTGACGTTCAGGTTGATTTCCGGCCGTTCGCCGTTCGTCGGGGCAGAAGCCGAATGGACTTCGTTGCCTTCCGCGTCCACTTCCTTGACGTAGTAGTACCATTCGCCGCTTGCGCCTGTATCCTTGTCGAACCAGTAGCGCGGCAGACGGGTCAGCGTCAGCGTTGCGGCGTCGGTCGGCGTATTCGTGCCGACCGTCAGCTTCACGGTGCCGTCCGGCAAGATCGTCGCGTCCATGTTCGCTTCCAGCGCGCCCAGCAAGGGCGTGGTGTAGCGTTCCTGGGATAGGGTAAGACCAGCGCCATCACGCTTTTCGCGCCAGATTTGCAGGTACACGACGGTATTGCGGACATTCAGCGGCAGTTCGCTTTCGCTGCCTACGGGGAAATACGCCTGCTTGAACTGTTTGGTGATTTTCAGCTTCGTCGGCGTGTTGGTAATCGTGCCGATTTCGTTGAAGCCCAGCTCCAGCTTGCCGTCCGGCAGGTAGCCCGCCAGCTCCACTTCGCGGATGATGAAGGACGCACTGTCGTAGCCCGGCAGATTCCGGATGGTCACGCGCCACGGTTCATCCGCCTTCGCCAGCCCCGACACATGTAGGTAGGGCGCGCCGTTAATCTGCACCAGCTCCGCCGTGAGCGAACTCGGCGTGCAGATAACGTTCTTCAGGCTGAAGTAGCTCTTTTCCAGCAGGTTTTCCGTTTTCCACTGCGTGGAGTAGAGTTCCTGATACTTCATCATGACTTCAAGGTAGATGTCCTGCATCATGCCCTCTTCGCCGAACGAGTCCGCGTCCGCCCATTGCTTGACAATGCTGATGCTCTTGGGCACGTTGGTGATGGTCACGTTGTTTTCCGTCGTATCCTTGAAGGTGATGTAGAGAATCGAGCCGACGAGTTCGCTTTCATCCGCCGTCATCACCGGCGTGTAGCGGTCCAGCGTGTCGTTGCCGACGCTCGTGTTTTCGAGGATGTAATAGCGGTACTTGCGCAGGCTGCCGTCGGGATTGAGGGTCGTGTCGTACAACGGCAGGTTGTCGATGGTCAGCTTCCAGCCGTTTTCCGCCGACAGGACGTAATTCTGCTGGAAGGGGTCATGGGACCAGTTGTAGTGCACCACGCCATCCGAATCCGTCCAGTTTTCGCCCCAGACGTTGCGTAAGAGCGAAATCGACACCTGCTTGATGTCCAGCGGGTTCTGTGCGCCGTCGTACTCCACTTCTTCCGCCCACTGCTTCACAATGTTGAGCTTGCCGGTCTGCACGTTGGTGATGGTCGCGCTTGCGTCCGCGATGGTGACTAAGAAGCTTCCTTCCATTTGTGACGAAGAGGCTTTGAACGCATCCTTTGCCTTGATTGGCTCGCCAGCCGAATTGAGTTCAAGGACGTCGCCCACTTCTTTCGGCCAGTTCGCCGAGAAGGTGTAACTGGGGAGCGTACCGTTCACAGGGGCTTCCGTCAGCTCATAGGCGTAAACATACGCCGTGTGAATAGAGCCGTCCGGATTATACTCAACATAGTACGCTTCCAGCGGTTGCGTTGTCGTCCAGTTTCCATTCGCATCCGGCATTATTTCAACGGTACTCGGATTGGGGTCGTAAGTTATCCACCCTTTTGTTTTATCCCATGAATGCGTTGTCTCAGTCAAGTTGAGCGTAACCTTTTCCGGCTTCTCGTTGACATTGACCCATTCTTTCGTCAAATTGAGGTTGAGATTTCCCACTTCATACCCCGGCAGGTTCTTCGCGTGGATGTTCGCCGTTCCGCCGTCCGCAGGCTGGTTCACCGCACCGGTTGTTTTCTTGACAAGCGTAGCGTCACCTGTGTAGCTCACCTGATACAGATACGGGTTTAGCGCACCATTAATCGTTTCGTACCCCTCTACGATGTAATAGTAGTACGGCTTCTTCTGCGCTTCGCCGTTCTCATTCACCGTAAAGTAGTACTTCGGCAGGTTGTTGAACTCCCAGACGGGTTCTTCGCCGCCCTCCGTCCAGTTTCTCGTGACGTAGGTGTACTGCTGATCAGCCGTCTTGATGGGCTTGTCATTGCGGTCAAAGGTGAGCCGCCTCTTCGCCTGAATCAAGCAGAACGTCAGCTCATCCCTGTCGCGGAAGCGCGCCCAAGTCTTGTCCACCTTGACGTTGAACCGCTCGACGTAGTAGTTCTTTTCGGTCACTTCCGGGAGCGTGTCCGTCAGCGGCTGGCGATAAATCTCCTTGATATCGGTCAGTGCCGCGTCTGTGAAGTAGTCCTCCGGCTTCTGCGGGAAGTCCGCAGGCAGATGCTGCGTGCCGAAGTAGCCGTCAATCGCCGCTTCCGACACCTCGTAGGTGTACGCCCACGCGGATTTCACCGTGCCGTCGGCGTTGTATTGCGCATAAACCGACTGCGTTTCGTTCCAGTCTGCCCAAAGCGCCGTATACGTTGCCGTGGTGTCCAGCTCGATCGTCTTTGCGGCGGGCGTTTCCGCTGTCCAGCCCGTATCCGGGGCATAGACATGGCGGGTGCGCGTCACGGTAATCTTCGCCTTCGTGCCTTCCGGCGTGGGCTTGTCCGCGGGATTGCCGGAAGCATCCAGCCACTGCTTCGCCACGTTGAAGCGGTACAGACCTTCCTTCTCGCTCGTCAGCCTGTTGTTCGTCACGGTGACGGTGGTGCTGGTGTTCGCATCGCCCTCCGTCGTCACGAAACCGTCCGCCGGGCTATAGCTGACGCTGAACGGGAGGGTGGCTTCGTTTTGGTACTTGACCTCCTCCACCTTGTAGCGGTAGCTTTGCCTGATGGGCTGATTCTGCTCGTCGAAGCCCGTCACAGCGTACTTCGGGAAAGTGCCGAACACGACCTTGCTTGTGTTCAGGCTGCTGATGCTCATGACCCTCGTGACCGCTTGGAAGCTGTCATCCGCGACCCACGCGCCGTTCTCCTGCTTTTCGCGGGTCAGGCGGAAGGTCAGCGTATCCTGCATGTTTTCAGGCTTCGCGCCTTCGCCCCAGCGCTTCTCGGCTTCGATGGTCAGCTTCGCGATCTCGTAGTTCCGCAGCGTCGCCGTGCCGCGTGCGTTCTCCGCGTCCGCCTTCGGATTGGCGGGATTCCCGTCCGTGAAGTACTCGCTCGGGTGCTGCGGGAGACCGCTGTATGCCAGCTGGCAGTAGAAGCCGCTCGGCACGTTCAGTTCCCGGAGGCTGTAGGTGTAGGCGCGGGCGTTTTGGACAACGCCGTTTTCCATGGCGACCGTGTAGGTTTCCAGCCCCTCGAACTTGGCGCTCCATTTGTTCGCTTCTGCCAGCGTGACCGTGTCGCGGCGTTCCGTGCTGCCCTTCGTCCACGCGCCGTTGACGTAATCCCAGCGCGTCTTGTAGAGCGCGACCTGTACGCCGCCGAATTCCTCGGTAATCGTGTGCTTTGTGCCATCCGGCGCGTACCATTCCTTGGACAAGTCGATGCTGATTTCGCCGTACTTGTCCTCCGGGCGGTAGACGTTGGTCAGCGTCGCCGTGACCGTGCCGGTGGTTTTGCTGGCGTTCGGGTCGATGGTGTAGGTGATGCCGGATGTGGTGTAGCTCGGCACTTTGCCCTCGACGATGTAGTAAATGTAGTAGAGCTTGTTGCCGTTCGCGTCCGCGCCGGTGGATTCCAGCTGCGACCACTGGGTGTGCCAGCCGTTCGCTGCCGTCAGCGTAGCCTCGCGACCGCCGTAAGCGTCGTCCGGGTGCTGGCGAATTTTTGCCCACTGCGCATCGGTGAACTGCGTGACCTGCGTCGGCACTTCGTCAACCGGCGTACCTTCCGGGGTCATCGTGATGCTCACGTTGTTATAGTAGCGACCGTCCTGCCATTTCCCTTCCCAGTTTTTCCACTGCAAGCAGAAAATTACTTTTTTCTGATGCGTCATCTTGGTGGTGTAAACGAACTGTTTTCTCGACGTATCTTGCGGTTCCAAGACCACTTCTTTTCCGTCTACGCGAGCCACAATACGCGCAGCGTTGTCAAGTGCGCCATCAAGCAAGTTCAGCGTTAGCGTAACGTCCTGATTCTCCGGGAACTGCTGCGCAACCTTCGTGCTATTGTTGACCATTTCCGCAGACAGGATGCATTGCGGATTCTGCGTTGCACCCGTGTCCAGCACGTCGGTATACTGTTCCTGCGTCAGCGCATAGCGGCGAAGCATCACGAGGACGCTGGCAGGGCGCGCATTCTCATGGGCGTCGTCGCCAGCCCAGTTCTTCTGCACCTCCATGTCGTGGCGGTCCTTGCTGTTCTTCACCTGAATGTTGATGCTCGCAGAGCCGTTGACGGTGTGCGGGCCATCCACCACGCCTTTGATGCCGGAAGCAGTCATGAGTTCCTGCAGCCGACTCTTTGAAATCGTGCCGAAGTTGCCATTGTTGAGACCGTCCGGGTATCTCTCCGGATGTGCTTCGGTATCGTCCGCTCTCGGAACGATATGGAAGACGACCAGCGGGCGATCCTCCAGCACGAGGTGGTACGGCTCGACTGCCTTCGTTTCCGCCAGCATGTACGCGACGTTCGGGTCGAGGGGACGCTCGTTCAGCTTCGCCGAATTGTATTGGTAAGTAATCATACCGCTTTGATCCGTGTAGACCTTACCATTTTCGCCGCCAACCGCCTCGAACTTGTTGGTTGCCGTGTTCCATGCGTAGAGGGTGAACTCCGTTCCCGGCAGCAGCAGCGAGGTGTTCGCGCTGTCCACCTTGCGGATGACCAGATTGTTGTGGATGTAGCCGCCGCCCTGACTGAAGTAGTCGTTATTGCTGTTGTTCAGTTCGGTACTTGAGCCGTCTTTTCCTTCAAGGTTTGCGTGGTTTCTCAACGCCGGACTGATGCCCTTGTGGTTCACGTCGTTGAAGTTGTACTCGTTCGTCACCTCAGGCGGCAGCAGAATGTTCTCCTGCGCCGTGTATTCCAGAATCAGCGCCTTGCCGTCCGGAACGGTGACGGTTATGTTCAGGTAACGTTGAGTGGGAACCGTTCCTTTTACCTTCTCATTGTAATTGTAGTTGGAATTACTGTTGATGTTTTCCGTTTCCGTGAACTCCATCTTCCAGAGATACTTCTCTATCTCTGCGCCGCGCAGCAGATGCCCCTTGCCGCTTTCATCAACGTCCAGAATCGGATTGCCGTTTTCATCCTTCAACGCCTCATAGAGCCTGAAGGAACCTTCATCCAACGTCACATTGCGCAGATAAGGATACACGCCAGCCAATCCAAGAACGTCATAGGTCAGCGTATCCGTCAGCTTGAGCGTGCTGGATGCCGGATTCAGCTTCGCGCCTGCCTGGTTGATGTCGATGGTGTAGGTGATTCGCGCCTGCTGGTCGCCGCCCTTGACGCTGTAGCCCTTCTGGACGTTCACCGCCTCGACCGTCTCTTCCTCGTAGGTCAGTTCGGTCTTCTGCTCCTTGTGATAGAGCGCCGCGTCGTATCTCACGTCCAGCTGGTTGTTCAGCACGCCCAGCTCCAGCTTGCCGTTCACCGCGTTTTTCAGGAAGTCGTCGGCAATCTTGCAGTGAACCTTGACGGTCATATCCGCCTTGCCATTGAGGACCGTTTCCGGACCGCCGGTATTCTCATTCGGCTTCATGGAGATGTTGATTCTCTGCTGCTGCTGTGCGCCTTCGCCCACCGTCGTCAAATCAGCCTTGATGGAAATGCGCTGCTCGCTCCACTCGTTGCTGACCTCATAGCCATCCGGAATCGTACTGGCATTGTCCGTTTTCTTATTGACAACGGTCATCTTCGTGCTGTCCGTTTCGCTAAGAATCAGCCTCGAGCCGCCGTATTCGATGTACTCCACCACAATGTGCGGCGGGAGCGTTTCGGTCAGGGTGATTTCGTCGTGCGCCACGCCATCATTGCGCAGGAGGATGGTCCAGTACAGCTCGTTTTCGTGGATGGTCTGCCCGTTCAAATCGCCAACGCCATGGTTGCCGAACTTCTTCTCCACCAGGTCGTTCGGGGCGGCCTTGTACCACGCGTCTCCGTTTTTGCCCGCGTTAACAGCCGTGTTCTTGAAGTCAACCCCGCTCGTGCGGGACGCTTCCAAATAGATGGTCGTCTGATACGGGAGCGTAACGCTTGTCGTCGCGTTCACATCCGTATCGGCGTCGTTCAGCACAACGCCTTCGCCCGTCGTTTCAAACCGGAAACCATAGTAGTAGCCTTCCGTCAGCGTCGTTTCCGCAGACACCACCATCGTGCCTTCATTTTTGCCCTGACTGTCGCAGGTCAGCAGCGTAATGGTATACGGCACATTCTGCGCATCATGCTTTTTCACAACATCGAGGTCTTTGATGGCGTTGAGCAATGTCTGCGCCTGAGCCGCCGTCATGTAGTGCTGCATGATTTCTATTCCGTTTTTCCATTCCACCTTCTTGTCAAGCGTATCGCCGAAGTTCAGCTTATACTGAACATCCTTCGTCGCCGGGAAGGTGTACGTCGCGTTCCACGCTACCGGATACAGACCATCGGTGTATTCGCCGTTCTTCGTCGGATCCGCCGGCATACTCGCGTCAACCGACTTCACCACATTGTAACGCTTATCCTGCCCTACATGCGCGGTGCTTGTCTTTTGCTCGCCGTCGAATTCCGCCGTGTTTGTAATCTGTTGATCCTGCGCGGTTGCTTCCACCGGCGTTTTGTATTGGATTACGATCTTAGCGGTGGTGTCCTGGAATTTCAGCTGCGGTTTGCCGTCCACGCCGGTTTCCACGGTAAAGTAATCCGTGTAGTTTTCAGCGGTGATAGGCGTGTTATTCGCCGTGATTTGCGACACATAGCCCTTGCCGTCCGTCTTCGAAAACAGCAGACTGCCGTTTTCGTCCACAAGCTGGTCGAACATCGTGTCCGTCAGCGTCTTGTCCTTGATGTTGAAACGGTTTTCGTTGACGGTGAGCGTCCACTGAATGCAACCCTCATTGGTGTTGTACCAGTTGCTCTTTTGCAGCTTTTTAATCTGAACGTCAGTAGGGTTGCTGTTAGAGGAATTCTGGGAATGATCCCACTTTCCGCCACTCTGGGCAGCGAAAGTATTTGTCAGCTGATCGTATTCACCGGTCATTCCGTCCTTGTCGAACGTGTATTCATACTTAATTTCGTATGTTTCATTTGCCGAAAGCGGCGGCAGCACATAGTTCGTCGTCATGGTATAGACCTTGCCGCTTTCGTCCGTCGTGTTCGCATAAACGTAGTGAATGTGCGTTCCCGTCGTACCGCAGGCGCATGTACCGTCCGTCTTGATTTCTGTCGAAGCAGAGTCAACAGCCGGCACCTGACTCCAGTTAGAGTGTACTTTAACCTCCGTGACGGTCATGTTTGTCAGGGCCATTTGCTTATTCACAGCCGTCATGACGTCTTGAGCAGTCGCGTTCTTGCCGTTCGTGCCCTTTGTGGATTCAATTTTGACGGTATACTCAATCGTTCCTTTTTCCCAGTTGACATTAGCCCCGCTTTTCCAAGTTCTCAAATCGCTGAGGAGGGAGTTGTTGCCCCTGTCGATGTCCTCCCACTTCACGGTAGTCGATGCGCCACCGAACTTAATGGTCAGGTCGTCGTTGCCCAGATTCTCAACATCGTCCTTGCGGATTTCGGCGCTCATCTTCATGGTGCCGGTGCGGTCGTCATGGCTGGGGTTGTTCCGGACAAAGTCCATATACTCGTCGGTGAACCACATTTCAACTTGTTTCGTTGTGGGATTATACTGGAACTTAAACGCCGGCTTTTCATTGCTGAATTTGGCGTCCGTGCCCGACCAGACAGAAGTGCTGTCCGTTTTGATATGCGTATTCTCTGCCGGAATAATAATCTTATTGCCTTCGCCATGGCGCAGAATAGCTTCATCCGAAATCTTGAAGTCCGCCGCGAAGCTATAGTTGTACGCATTGGCATTTTCCGGAAGTATGATGTTCGATACCGTAATATTGGTAATCTGCATGCCGCTCTCGCTGACGGCAGGCGGTTCGTTCGCCATCATCAGGAAGCCCGGGTCGAGTCCAAGCGACGGCATCTTCATGTCGTCCGGCTTCGCGGCATCAGCGTCCATCGACGGAATCACCGTAAGCGCAGGTGTCGGGGACGGCTCGTCCATCGGGGCAGCAGTTTCGGCGGCGTTTTCCGTCGGCGCAGGCGTTACAGACGGCGCAAGCGTCGGTTCTTCCGTAGGCGCTGGCGTTGCTGTGGGCGCTTCCGTGGGCGTTGACGTTGCTTCGGGGGCTTCCGTCGGCTCAGCCGTCACTTCGGGGGCTTCCGTCGGCTCAGCCGTCACTTCGGGAGCTGCCGTCGGCTCAGCTGTCACTTCGGGAGCTGCCGTCGGCTCAGCAGTCACTTCGGGGGCTGCCGTCGGCTCAGCAGTCACTTCGGGGGCTGCCGTCGGCTCAGCTGTCGCTTCGGGCACAACCGTTGGCT
>ENA-UOJA01001351-UOJA01001351.1-human-gut-metagenome-genome-assembly--contig:-C19-NODE-1351-length-20329-cov-34.872793_pt1 | contig 20329 bp, 15 predicted proteins | sample MGYA00242337_ERZ723884 | MGnify/ENA metagenome assembly ERZ723884
TGCTCCCAATATTGTTCTAAATTTTCCATTCTTATTGCTTTTGTTATAGATAATGTATTTATAAGACCACCCGTCAGGTGCTGTATATTTCGGTAAACAACACCCCGCAGGTGCATTTCCTAATCTCTAATAGCTGCACCCTGTGTCAATGCCTCTCTGATTCTTCGAATATTCCGTTTGTTGTGTCCAAATGAGCATATCGAAGTGCGTTTGTTCAGGTCGTTTACGCTGTTAACCCACACTTGACCTTGGTCGAACACAATGAATATCTGCTCGCCCCATGTCAGATGCCAAAGCGACGGGTTGGTATGTGCCACGATGCAGTCTTCTCCGTAGTGGTCAACGTCCCAATCATAAGTCACCGATAGATTATATATCTTGTCATAAATCGACTGCTTATCCAGTGTGGTAGGTATGTTACTGAAATCCAACTTGCGCCTCTGACTTCGGTATAGCACATAGGCAAGCAGCAGTAATACACCGCCAAACCAGAGAAAAGCAGACACGAACTGCCCGTTTGTATAGAACATGATACCCATAACACTCAGAGATATCATAGAAACCAACATCAGCATGTGCGATGCCCCATAATGGGTGTATGCCCAGTCAATAATAAGAGGCAGGGTTTTCCTTTTTAACACAAAGTCGGCAAGGGCGGCATCTTTCTCCTCCCGGTAACGATAGCGATAGGCAAGCCACCATATCAACTCGAACAATGCACATACAACCCCAAAGACAATAAGGTTGAAAACATCATTGTCTATTTTGCTCACTCGCGGCTCTACAGAATAAGGAATTCCGCCAAAGGTTAGTTCCTTACAGGCTACGTTATAACCATTGCTGGAAAAATAATATTTGTAAACATATTCCTCCTTGCCATCGGAACCCGAATAGGAGTTACTTGTCGGACGGACTGTTTCTCCGTTAATGGTCAACAGGGGCGGATTCTGGTCGGGACGGGCATTGCAAGTCAACGTGGCACAATATTTTACAAAATCCTTTTTCAGTTGAGCCACACGCAGATGGCATTGCAATTTACTTAAATCTGCTTCGGGAGGATGTACGGTTACACGGCATTCCGGAGTAGTATACGCCTGATTTCCTACTTTTACGGATGCCGGTGGCAGTTGAAACTCACCGCTTTCCCTGAACCGTACAAAATAACAGAATCCGGTTTCATTTGTCTTGCTTTCCACACCGTTTATGATGGCATAACTGCTGCTTTTATGAGGCTCCGGACCACGTAGCACTTCTATGCTACTGTCAAACTCAGGAGCTGCAACCGAATCGAATTGGGAATTGACCAGTGCATACGTCAATTTCACCTCCTGTCCGGTGCGAAGAATTCCCAGCGTGTCCAACTTTATGTGAAAATACACAGAATCTGCCGTAGCCGAGACATTGGCCCTGACTGTTGGCAACAATACCGACAACAACAGGAGGGTAATCAATCCGCTTCTGATAGTCATGCTTTTGATATGTCTTGTCATTTTTATCATATATGGTAATTTGTAGATACGATATAATTTGTATTCTCCTTCATAATATGATAATGCACCCTACGAATCATCCAGAGAATCAAGTGGATTGGGTATGCTCGATTTGTGTGTACTCGTCACATGAAGATAAATAGATGTGGTCTTGATGTCATTATGACCCAGCAGTTCCTGTATGGTTCTCAGGTCTGTTCCTTGCTCCAGCAAGTGGGTCGCAAACGAATGGCGCAGCATGTGTACATGTACCCGGTGCTTGATTCCGGCATGGCTGGCAGCTTCTTTCAGTATCTTTACCAGCGCACTTGCAGAATACGGTTCTCCGGGTGTCTCTCCCTCGAACAGCCATTTCTGCGGACGGTACTCCTTGAAATATTCCCTCAGTTCCTTCAGCAGTTTTTCCGACAGCAGCGAATACCGGCATTTCCGTCCTTTGCCCATGATGCGTACAAGCATCCTTTCGCTTATGATGTCCTTGGGGGTGAGGTTCAACAGCTCGCTCCGCCGTAGTCCGGCTGAGTATATCAATGAGATCATGCAGCGGTGCTTCCGGTTCGACAGGCACGAGAGGATACGGCATACCTCATTACGGCTCAGCACTTCGGGCAGGCTCTTGTACTCTTTGGCGCGGGTGATGCCGCCGTAGTATTGCCGCTTTCCGCCCTTCACCTGCTCGTAGTAGAACTTGATGGCATTGATGCGCATGTTCTGCTGCGATACCGAGATTTTCTTTTCGTTTACAAGATAGAGGATGTATTTGTTGATGTCCGCCACTTTCAGGCGGTCGATGTTGCGTCCTTTATGGTATTCCATAAAGTCGCTGAAATAGGCACGATAGGTTTTAATGGTCGAGGGGCTGTAACGCTTCTGCTCCAGCAGTTCCAGATAGCCTTCCGGCAGTGTGTATTCCCTTTTGGGCTTGGGATGCCTCACATAAACCCTGCTGTAATCGATGTAGGCGTGGGGCGAATAGCGGTCGTAGAAATCAGGCAGCCTGAAAGCGGCAGCAGGGATGCAGGCAGAATTCTCGCCTGTCTTTTCCGCATCTTGCGAGAGCAGTATGCCAACAGCCTCGCTGTCAGCATACTCTATCCGTATGTAATCCGCACCGTTGCGTTTTTCCTTATACAGCACGATGCTTCCTCTCTGTTTCCGAACATGATCCATAGTACTGAATGTGATGTCATACAGATGCAAATATACACAAAGAAACAGAAAAACCAACAGGTTGGTCGGTTTTATTTTGTTAAAGTCCCTCGCTTGGGTATCGTCCGCCGTTCCGTACAGCCTGCAACCTGTACCTTAGGCTTTCAGCAGCGAATAGAGGAAGTGCAGGCTGCGTGAGAGTTTCCGGGTGTCAAGCCCCTGAAAGAAGGACAGCTCATAGGAAGTTCCGAAGAACATCTGCCAGAACATCGAAGCCGCTTCATCCACATCCACATCCTGCCTGATTTCCCCGCTTTCTTTCGCCTTTTCAATAGCAGCTTTCCACAGTTCAAGGTTCTGACTGAATATGGCAGCAATCTTTTGCTCCACGCCAGGATAGTACATCCTTACCTGCATCAGCAGGTGGTAATAATAGAAGTTGACACTGCACCCGCCGGAATTGTCCCCGTCGTCCAGCAGTCGTACGAGCCTCTGCCTCGTGTTCTCCACTCCGGCTACATACTGGTCAATAAATTCCTCCAGCGAGCCTGCCGTAAAGTTGAACTTGTTTTTAGTATGCTGGGTATCGAACACGTACCTGTCTGCCACAGCTATAAACAGGTCCAGTTTGAACGGGAAATAATAGGTCAGTCCCGCTTTCGACAGTCCGCAGGTTCTGGCAATCTCCATCTGACTTGCCTTCTCGTAATTCATCTTTGCGAATATCCGCAAAGCCTTTTCCAGTACTTCATCCCTGTTGGTAAACATATTTCTATATCCATTGATTTTCTTCTGCGAAGATAGTGATTTCGGGGGGATTTCCCTTCACCGTACCGGTTATTTTCATCCCCCCGGATTTCTGCATACCCAGACTGTGCTGTCAGGACTGCCCGCTATGGACACCCGCAGCCTCTATTCTTCCCATTCCATTTCCAGCTTCCCGTTGATGTCATAGCGTTTCCACCGTCCCGTGCGGTGACCGTTGCGGTAGGTTCCGGTTTCCCTTACCTTGTCGTTCTTCACGTAGCGCGACTCGAAGGGACCGGTCTGGCGTCCGTTGACGTAGGTGCTGGTTTCCCAATAGTCGAACCGGTTGTCGCGCACCAGTGACCTCGCCTTGCCGTTGAGCCGTCCAAACTCGTAGGTTGCCTCATAGACAAGTTCTCCGGTTGACGGGTCGTATTCCCTGTAAAGACCGTCATACCGGTTGTTCTTTTTGTAATATTCCTTGAGCCGTGAACCGGTCTCTCTGTCAAAACGGATCTGAAGCCCTTCTTCATTCCCTTCACGATAGGTTGTGATGTGCAGGGTATCGCCGCTCTCCGCTATCTGCACCCAGGTTCCATCCTTCTGCCCGTTTTTGTAATGGCCGGTTGTGCGGGGCTGGCCGAACAGGTAAAGCTGTTCAAAGTCGCCGTCAAGCAGCCCCTGCTCGTTGTAGTAAGAGGTCTCTTTCAGCTCGAATGTACCCTTGATGTAGGAATACTGCTTGCCTGTCTGCTTCCCGTCCTTATAGTTGTGTTCCCTCCGCAGTGTACCGTCAAACTCGTAGTACACGTCCTTTCCGTCTTGCTTTCCTGCTTTGTAGAAGCGTTCCATTTCCAGTTTCCCGTTTGTGTAGAACGTGCGGTGGGCACCGTCCAGTTTGCCGGATTTGTAGGATTTCTCTTCCGTCACCCTGCCTTCGTCGTCATATTTCCTGAAGATTCCGTCCTTCCAACCCTCCTTGTAGGAGCCCTTGGCTTTCAGCTTGTTGTAGATGTATTCTTCGTAATCGCCATTGTAAAGACCATCCTTGAAACGGGCAAGGATATAGGCGGAATGGTAGCCGTCGATAATGCGGTGCTCACCGTCAAGAGGCTTGTCGCCCGAAATTTCCCGGTGGAGAATACGACCGTCTCCCAGATTTATGGCTGTGATACGGTCTATCGGGTATTCTTTCTGTGCATGGAGCGGTAAAACGCACAGCGAGGCTGCCAACAGCAGAAAATAACAGTTCATTCGTTTCATACTTCAATTGTCTTTAGGGTTATTTCTATTCTTTGAATCTCATTCTTTCTTCAGTGTCCGTATTCCCGGTCAGGATGCCGTCCGGTCGCAAATATACACAAATAAACGGGAAAACCGACAGGTTGGTCTGTTTTTTGTTTTGTCATAGTTTCCTCCCGTATTTTTCCGCTTTTACAACAGGCAAGCCGATCACGTTCTGCATGGCAGTGCGACCGGCTTGCAAGAATCGGGCCTACATCTTTATCCCTTTCATCCGGGGCTCATCCTTGGGCTGAAATCCCGGCCGTACGGCAGAGAACCGGTCTGCAATGTTTTCACCGGCAGGATGCTGCCCATCAGCCGTACCGCGTACCTGCGTAACATCTCCCAATGTCGGTCGGGCCTGTTGCTGACCCTCCGTTTCCTTTTCGGCGGTTTCCGTTGCGGGAGGAGCCAGTTCCAGCTGTATCTTGCGGTCGAGTGCGGCAAGTTCGGATTTCAACTGTTTCAGTTCGTCTTCCTTCTTCCACACCTTGCTGGCTATCTCCTGCAACTGCGGAATCTCCTTTTCCAGCACCTCGTTCTTCGCCTTGTACTGGTCAATGGTGGAAGGTATCTTCTCCAGCGCGTTCAGGAAATTGCGCGCGGCGGCTACCGGGTCAGCCATTGCCAGATGCCCGTTGTTGTAGGTGTACTTGTAGTTTCCCTCCACCACGAAGCGGTTGTCTGTAAACTCCAGTCCCTCTTTGAGCGTCCTTTCGCTGACCACCTTGACGGGGAAGCCGTACAGTTCCCCAATCGGTTTGTACAGTCCGCCCGTAGTGGCGTTCTTGGCTATCTCCTGCAAACGCTTTCCGATAACTTTTTCATCGGTAGAATCTACGCCGTCCACCTGGACCGCATTCAGGCGGTTGCCATCCTTATTGGTCTTGACAACGGAAAGAAAACGGTTCCAGTCCTCCGTCATGGCTTCGATGACAGCCGTGTTGTTGCGCAGTTCCCCCGTCTTGGCTTCCAGCTTGAACTCCGAATCGCGCTTGCCCTTGTTGAACGACTTGCGTTCCCCTTCGAGCGAGGCGATACGCTTCTCTAATTTCGCCTTGTCCAAAAGGTCGGTATTACCAGAGAGCAACGCCATGTACTCCGAGAAGTTCATGCCCGATTTCTCGTCCATAGCTCCCTCGTCAATGGTACGCGCGCCCATCGCCCCGCTCTTGAGCTGCGAGATGAAGGTCTGCTTGCAGTGCAGCAGGTTGAACTTGTAGCTGTCCAGCGACTTCTCCACCGCATAGATGATGACATCCACGTTGTTCCCCGCAAAGTGCTTGGCAATCTCGTTGCCGGCCCTGACACCACGCCCGTCACGCTGTTGCAGGTCGGACGGGCGCCACGGCGTATCAAGATGATGGATCGCCACGCACCGTTTCTGCGCGTTCACACCCGTTCCGAGCATGGAGGTGGAACCGAACAGCACACGCACCGTTCCGGCGTTCATGGCATCTATCACCGCCTTGCGCGCCTTGTCGGTCTTGCACTCCTGAATGAAGCGCACCTCGCTTGCCGGTATGCCGTAGTCCTCCGTCAGCTTCCGTTTGATCTCGCTGTACACGTTCCACCCTTCACCCGGCTGATACGTCCCCAAGTCCGAGAATACGAACTGCGTGCCTTTCTGTGCGTCGTATCTGTGGTAATACTCCGCTATCATCTTGGCGCAGTGGCTCGCCTTGTTGTCGGGGTGGTCTTCGTAGTTCGGGTCTATCATGCGCATATCCAGTGCCATCTTGCGGGCGTAATCGGTGGCGATGAGCATCTTCGCCTTCTCCTCCGTTTCCGACAGCGGCAGTCTGCCCAGCAATGTTGCATCGCCCGTTTTGGCAAATTCCATCAACTGCTTGATGAAATACTCCTGGTCGGGTGTGGGCGGTATGTGGTGCAGTATCTCGTTCTTGTGCGGACGGTCCACGCCCACATCCTCCGCCGTGCGGTAGTCGGTGATTTCGTTGTAGAAGGCGGCAAGCTCCGGCACCTTGATGAAGTAGCGGAAACGCTCCTTCTGCACGATGTTGTTCGTCACGTTGAACTCGAAGTCAGTGGTTTTCTTGGCGAAAATCGCCGCCCACGCATCGAAGCAGCGGATGTCCTGCCTCTCCAGCTCTTTCGGACGCAGGTACTTGAAGAGCAGGTACAGCTCCGTCAGCGAGTTGCTGATGGTCGTGCCCGAAAGGAACGTAGCCCCCAAGTCCTTGCCCGTCCGCTCCTGTATGGTGCGGATGGCAAAGAGCATGTTCAGGGCTTTCTGGCTTCCTTCCGAGTTCCCCAACCCCGCCACACGGTCATGCCGGGTGTTGAAAGTCAAGTTCTTAAATTGGTGCGATTCGTCAATGAAGATGTGGTCGATGCCCATCTGCTTGAAATCCGCCACATCGTCCGTGCGTGACTTGATGGCGTATTCCACTTTTTCCAGTTTCGCTTCAAGGTTGTGCTTGCGCTTCTCCAGCCCTTTCAGCATCGCTCGCGACACATTTTTGCCCTGCTGACGCAATACTTCCAGATTTTCCTCCACCGTATCAAGCTCCGCCTGCAGGATGCGCTGTTGCAGCTCCGGACTTTGCGGTATCTTTCCGAACTGGTCGTGGCTCATGATAACGCAGTCGTAGTCGTTGTTCCTGATGTTGTTGAAGAAACGCACGCGGTTGGCGGTCGAGAAATCCTTTTCCGAAGCATACAGGATGCGGGCGTTCGGATAGGCGGCCTGATAGGTGGCTGCAATCTCCGCCACATTCGCCTTCAAGCCGATAATCATCGGCTTGTGCGCCAGTTTCAACCGCTTCATTTCATGTGCTGCAATGCACATTATCAGCGTTTTACCGGTTCCAACCTCATGGTCGCAGATCCCGCCTCCGTTCTGCTTCAGCATCCATACGCAGTCCTTCTGCGAGGGATATATGCTCTTGATTCCCCGGCTTGCCAGCCCTTTGAGATTGAGGTCGGGAAAGGTCTGGTGGCTTCCGTCATACTTCGGGCGCACGAAACAGTTGAACTTGCGGTTATACATCGTCACGAGCCTCTCCTTGAACTGCGGAGACTGCTCTTCCAGCCATTCGGAGAACCCACCCCGGATTTCGTCAATCTTGGCGTTGGCGAGCTGTATGCCTTCGCTGTCGCGCACCTTGATGTCGTTGCCGTGTTCGTCCTTGCCGATGGACTTCATCATGTCGGGGCAGGTGTTGTGCAGGGCGTGCTTCAGCAGGTGCATACCGTCGTAGTGGCGGTAATAGCCCTTTACCAGAAACTCGTCCGTGATTTTCATGGTACGGTAGCCGCAAGCCACCGAGAACTCGTCCATGCTGGCGGAATAGGCGATTTTCACGTCCGTTTCAAACAGGTGGCTCATATACGAGGCGTACACGCCCGTGGGAATCCAGCGTTCACCGAAGTTGAAGTCGAGGTCTTCAAACTCAATCCGCTGCGGTTCGGCTTCTTTCAATGCTTCCAGTGCCTCCTTCACTTCAGGCATATGTTCATTTTCGGGATTGGCATTTATCCAATTTTCGATTCGTTCCGCCTTCTCTATCACGTTCCCGGCGATGAACCTGTCCTTGATTTCGTAACCGGTTACGAGCGGGTTGTAGAAGATGCGCCCTTTCAGGGCTTGGAGCAGTTCCTCCTCCGTGCCGTCGGTTATCTCCCTCATATAATCGAGATCGACCGTTCCGAACCGGTTGAGTGATGCGGCAAGCGCTTCCTCCGGTGTCCCGGCATTCACGGCGGACTCCACCCCGAAGGATACGGGGCGTTCAAAGATGTCCGCCTTCACAAACCTGCCGCCCTCCGCACGTTCCAGCGAAAGGACATCGCGTCCGCCGGCATCCATCATCACCAGTTTCACATTCTGCTTGGCATTGAGGTTGCCGTAGCGCATGACAAATTCATCGTAGCAGGTGTTCAGGTGTTCACGCCACTGGGGATTTGCCTCGTGTCTGTTCGATTCATAGCGGTACAGCCTCTCGTATGCGTCACGGACTGATACATACAGCAGTGCCTTTTCTTTCTGATAACCGGTCAGTCCGAGCGGCTGGAATGTCGCACCGTAGGGAGTGATGTCTTTCAGATACCCGATGTCGCGTGCCCTGTTTGCCACCAGCGACCCTTCACGCAGGTGCATTTCAGGCGTGCGGTAATAGGGACGCGGTTTCATATCCAAGACTTCCTCCTGCTTTTTCACCTCCGTATCGTGTTCCGCCTGTTGTACGGTGGTTGCTTTCGGTTGTTCCTGCCTGTGCCGTTCCGCCACTTGCCGAAGAGCCTTGCGATTTTCAGGTGTCATATCCATCATCATTTCATAAAAACCGTTGATGGGCGGATTGTCTTCCCAGTTGATGGAAGCATAGATGTCGTCTGGATCGCTTTGCTTATCCGCTTCCTCCACTTCCTTTTTCTCGTCCGTTTTCTTTTCAGCCGGAGAAACAGAGGTGGTATGCGGAGGTATATTCGTAACCTTCGGTGTAACCTGCACTTTCGGTTTGGACGCGGTACGCTTTGCGGCACTTTCCTTTTTCGCTGCCTTTTTCTTCTTGGAAGTTTCCTCCTTGCTGACTTCTTCGGTCATTCCCCAAAGGTCAAGCAGGGAGAGCTGCACACCGTCCGAATGCTTCATCGGGCGGTGTGGCTCTATCTCCGGCTTTTCGTCTGTGGACTGTGGCGTTACTTCTTCCGGTTTTGCCACCGTTTCGGAGTTCGTTACATTTTCAATATGCGGCTGTATTTCGGGAGTGGAGACAATTTCACCTTCCGTGCTTTTACTTTGCGCAGGATGAAGACTGTGCCTGTCATACAGTTTCTTGTCAAACTTTAGCATTTCAATGCTTAAATGCTCCCGCAAGTCCTCCGCCATCTGTTCAATGTCGCCCCGGTGCATGATTTTATAGGCAGGTTTTCCGTAAGGGTCTGTACTTCTTATCAGGTCGGAATGGGGAATCATGCCGATGCTGCCGACATATCCGTTCTCGAAACTGCCGATCGGGGTCTTCCCTGTCTGTATGAACATTTCCTCATAATCATACAGTTCCCGCTTCTTTCCGCTGTTCTTTTGCAGGATGATCAGGTCACTGCCCACCTCCGTACCCGCGTTGTCCGTGAAAAGATTGTTCGGCAGGCGTGCGACACCCACCGGATTGGCATGTTTCATCATATACTCGCGTATGGGTGCGTTGGACGGGGCATCCAGCACCCCTTGCGAGGTGATGAACGCCACAATGCCGCCCTCGCGCACCGTGTCGAGGCTCTTCAGAAAGAAATAGTTGTGTATCGTCTTCGCGGCGGAACGCCTTGCAGGGTCATGGCTGACCGTAAACTCCGGGTCGAACACCGCCACATCACCGAACGGAATGTTGGAGATGACAAGGTCGAAGTAGCCGGTAAACGGCTTTTCTATCTTCTCGAATCCCTGCACCCGCACTTTCTGATCGGGATGCAGGTGTTTCAGAATCCTGCCCGTCATCAGGTCTTTTTCAAATGCCATTATATCGGCATCCGGCTTGTAGCCCAGCACCGCATCCACGAATGCGCCCACGCCTGCCGAGGGTTCAAGCACACGGTCGGGGCGTATGCCGTGCCCGTGCAGCACATCGGCAATCGCATCGGTTATTTCCGGCGGAGTGTAGAAGGCGGTCAGTACGGACTGCTTCATCGCGTCCATGTACCGCTTGTATTCCATTTCGTCACGGCAGTTCTCGCGCACCAGTCTGTGCAGCTCCACCGTAGGGGCAAACAGTTCGAGGTCTGATTTCGCCCAATGGACGGCATCTGTCAGTTCCTTGGCGGGGTTCAGTATGCACTTCAGCCCTCCGAAGCCGCAGTAACGCTCCAGCAGCAGCCTTTCGCGTGCGGTGGGGGTACGCTGTTCCCTGTCAAGGATGAATGCCGTCCGTATCGCCTCGATGTTGTCCCGTAATCTCTGCTTGCGGTTAAACGCCATACTCTTCGATGTAAAGTACGATGGCTCCCGTCAGCTCCGTGCGCAGCAGGTCGTAGTCGGGCGACAGGGCGAAGTTGTCGTCCGAGAGGTCGTAAATGGAGAACACCGCATCGACGAGCGGAAGCAGTCCGGCAATGAAGCCTTCCTGCTTATCCTCCGGCACATCATCGGCAAACTCGCTTTCCACGACTTCGCGGAGGATGGCATGCTTGGAGTAGTGAAGCCCGCGCAGCAGGATGTTCATTGCCAGTTCCTGTGCACCCTCGGCAGGATATCCGTCAAGCTGTGCCCGCTCATACGTTTCGGCGGCGCGGTCGGCACGCTCACGGATAAAGGCGGTATCGGTTGCCTGTTCAAACCGGTTGTTGCGGAGGTAGTCAAGCAGGTACAGACCGTAATAGGAAAAGTCGGTCTGACCTTCGTTTTTCTTCTTGTTGTTCATTACTTTGGAATTTAGTGGATGAATGAATGGGATAATCATATTTGAGGAAGGAAGAAAAAAGGCACTCGGTATCCCTCCGAGTGCCACCACTAAATCCAAAGTATGAGTGTAATCCGGTATCGAAGAACAATCCATTACTCTGAACCAGTGGCAAAGTTAGCGCAAAAATCCGATTAAGCGAAACAAATGAAAATCATATTTACATTTGTGAGCGTGAGGATTTTATTCAAATCGAAGACAATACGAAATAAACCCGTTTATTTCTATTGCCCGGATGCAGCCTAACTTATCAAAAGTTAGCACTATTTCTTCCGTCCTGAAAATTTCTTTGTTGTTTTCTTTTCAGGGAACACAAAAGTCGTGTTGAACTCCCCGTCAAAGGCAACGATGGCATCGAAACTCTTGCCTTGCTTGCCCTTGAAGCCTTTTAGCAGTTTCGTGTGCCCTTCGGTAAGCAGGTCTTTGATCTCGTCATCGGAAAGGGTGCGGTTCGCTTTCTGTCGGAAAACGGGCAGTCCGCACTTCGCATTGTCGCAACGGACGACCTTGCCGTAGAACTGCATCGTTCCCGTTCCGCACTTGGGACACTTGCAGCCGGAATCCTTGCGGGCGAAAAGCTTGTCGCATGAGAGCAGTTCCGAGGTAATCTCCCTCGTGTACGCCTCTATCTCCTTGTGGAAGGTATCGGCGGGCAGCTCCCCACGCTCGATGCGTGCCAGTTCCTTTTCCCATTCGCCTGTCAGGGCGACATCGGCGATGCGCATCGTCTTCACTATCGAATAAAGAGCAAGCCCTTTTTCGGTAGGCACGAGCGATTTCTTGCAGCGTTCCATATAGCCGCGCTTGAAGAGTGTTTCGATAATCGCCGCACGGGTGGCGGGCGTGCCGATGCCGCAATCCTTCAATGCCTGACGGAGCGCATCGTCCTCAACCTCCTTTCCGGCGGTTTCCATAGCCGAAAGCAGGGTGGCTTCGGTATGCAACGGCTTGGGCTTGGTCTTTCCCTCCGTGATCGAGCAGCCTTTCAGTGTCAGCGTGTCGCCTTCCTGCCAGTCGGGGATGGAGATTTCCTCCTTGTCCTCCTCGCCATGGACCGCACGCCATCCGGCCTGCCTGATAATGCTGCCTTTTACCATGAACTCCGCTCCGGCACACTCCGCTGTAACGGTAGTGGTGTCCTTGACACACTTCTCCGAGAAAGCCTCTATCATGCGTCCGGCTATCATCTGATAGACGGTGTTGTCCTCTTTGGAGAGGAATAGCGGCTTCTCGCCCGTAACGAGCAGGGCGTGGTGGTCGGTCACTTTGCTGCCGTCCACGCTGCGGCGTGCCGGCTGCGCTTTCGCCTGCACCTTGCCTTTCCATTCGGGCATCGCACCGATGAAGGCAAGCAGTTTGGGTATTTCGGAGAACACATCTTCGGGAATGTACCGGCTTCCCGTTCTCGGATAGGTGACGAGTTTCTTCTCGTAGAGCTTCTGTGCGATTCCAAGCGTCTGCTCCGCCGTGAAGCCATGCTTGGCGTTGGCCTCTTTCTGGAGTGTGGTCAGGTCGAACAAGAGTGGAGTTTCTTCCGTCTTTTCCTTGCGCTCTACTTTCGTGACGGTGGCTGTGCCTGCTTCCTTTACCTTATTATATAGTGCCGTCGCAGGTTCTTTCTCTTTCCATTTCCCGGAAGAGGATAATTTCACCGTTCCGTCATTATCATTTCCGTTCACGGCGATATGGAGCTGCCAGAAGGCTTCTGGAGTGAAACGGCGGTTTTCCCAGTAACGTTCGCACACCATTCCCAATGTGGGAGTCTGCACACGTCCGACGGAATATGTGCCGTGTCCGGCGGCGATGGTGAGTGCCTGCGTGCCGTTGATGCCCACGAGCCAGTCAGATTCGCTCCGTGCTTTGGCGGCAAGAAAGAGGTTGTCATACTTGCTTCCGTTTTCGAGGTTACGCAGTCCTTCACGGATGGCCTTGTCGGTAAGCGAACTTATCCAGAGGCGGACGAACGGGGTGGAACATCCGATATAGTGGTAGAGGTATCGGAAGATAAGCTCTCCTTCGCGCCCGGCATCGGTCGCCACGACGATCTGCTCGCTTCCGTTGAAAAGGCGGGCGATGACCTTGATTTGCGCCGTCACGCCGCTGTCGGGCTTGTAGCCCTTCTCCGTCTTGGTCTGACGGGGGATGAGCGTGAAGGTTTCGGGGATGACGGGCAGGTTGTCACGGACAAAGCCACGTATGCCGTAGCCGTCGGGCATGGCGAGCTGGACAAGATGCCCGAATGCCCATGTCACGGCATAGCCGCCTCCCTCGAAATAACCTTCCTCTCTCTTTGTCGCGCCCACGATGCGGGCGATTTCACGTGCCACACTGGGCTTTTCTGCAATGATTGTCTTCATTTTTCTTGTTGTTTGATTGTTTTTTTCTTACTTCGGATTTTTTGGGATTTAGTGGCGGGCTTGGGGATATTACATCTTCATGCCCTTGCCCGTTCTCTTCTGCGGTTTCTCCTGCTGCCGCTGCTGGCTGTCGTCCTTGGGGGCGGTCTGTCCCTTCTGCAACGGCTCATTCAGGTTCTTGGTCGCCTCGTTGGTCTTGCCCTCGTTGTTCACGGCCACCTGCGTGCGGCTCTCGTTGCTTGGGGCGACCTGCTGCGCGTTGTCGGGATTGGTGTCGTAGCGGTACGGGCGTCCCTTTTCCGGGTTGAACTTGATGTACATCGTGGCATGGAAGCCCTGCTTGTCGGTCACGTTCTCCAGCCTCACGGCTCTGCCCGCCACGTAGTCGGCTTTCTGTTGGTCGGTAAAGTTCACATTGCTCCATTTGCTGATGGAGCGGATGCTGCCGTCCTCGTTGGTCCATGTGTTGCGGCGTTGCTCCTTGTTCGTGCCGGCGGCATTTTCCGTACCTTGCGACTGTGCTTGTGCTTGGGTGGGATTCTCCTTGGCTTCCTGCGTCTGTGCGGTACGTGGCGACCTGCCTGTGCCCGGCACGAACTCCACACCGCGCTGTTCCACGTTCACTTGCAGGGTGGTGACGAACTTCCTGCCGTCGTTGCGCTCGATGAGCTTGTCACGCACGGGCAGCCCGGCGCGGAGCATGTCCTGCTCCTGCTTGGTGATTTCCGTTTTGCCGATACGCTCCGGTATGCGCACCTTGCTTGCCGGCACATCCGTAATCTCGTTCGTCTTGCGGTCTATGCTGACGAATGAGGGTGTGATTTCACCCGTTTCCTTGTCCACAAGGTCCACGACCCTGCCGAGGTTGCCCGTCTCGCGGAGGTTCTTGCGGTCTTCATCGGAAAACTTGTGTTCCTTGTATTCTTCCAGTTTCTGCTCCTTGCGGATGAAGTGCGGCACAAGGCTGACATTGCCCTCGCCGTCCTTCTTGAAGGAGAGTCGCGCGTCCAATTCAAATGCCTCGCCGCCGAAATTGGGCGTGACCTTCACCAAGTCTGATTTACCGTAGTTGAGCATCTTCTGAAGGTCGCCGGACTTTTCAAGCTCGTCGCGTTTCACGCCCCAACGCTCTTCCAGCTCCTGCCAGTTGATTCTGTTCTCGTCGATGGGCTGGTAGCCCTGTCTGCCCTGCGTCTGCTGCGGGGCTTCCTGATTCTGTTCTTGTTTCTGTTCCATTTCTTCTTGATTTTTAGGTTCTTCCTGATTTTCTTTATTTTCCTGATCAGGTTGTTGTTCTTCTTGTTTTTGCTGTTGCTGTTCCTCCTGCACTTTCTGCACTTCCTGCTCGTAGCCGGAAGTGTCCACCTTGTGGGGTGCAAGCAGTTCACTGTAGGCTTCGGGGTTCTTCAGCAGCTCCTTCATCACTTCCAGCAGATTGTCGGCCTGCTCTGCCGCAACCCGGTAGAAACCGAAGCGGCTGGGTTCCTTGCACTGGCGGAAGAAGTTCCTGAAGAAGTTGTCCAGCACGTCTCCGTGCCGGTCGAATTGCAGGAAACTCTGCGCGTTCTCCGCCTTGGCGGGGGTGCGCTTGGGCGTGCCGTCCGCATTCAGTCCGGCTACCACGCTGATCTCGCCCGTCTTCTCGTCACGGACAATCAGCACGTCCTTTTCGTCTTTTTTCTTTGCCATCTGATTAAATTTTAATTGGTTATTTATTGAACATATTGCGGATGCGTGCCTTGTAGAACTCGATGTCGTTCTGCCGGAAGTCCTTCACATGTTTGGAAAGGAAGTCCAACACGTCCGTTTCGCTGTAATAGGTTTTCTTGCCCAAGGTCTTGTAGGAGAGTGCGCCCTCACTGCGGTAGCGTTGCAGGGTACGCTTGCTGATCTGGAGGAGCATGCACAGGTCCTGATTGTCGAAAAGGCGGATGCCTTCGGACAGGGACGGCGGTTGTTGCCCCTGCGCCTTCATAGCCAGCAGCAGCTCGTCCTGACGGTCGAGGCGTTCGAGGATTTTCTGCATCCATCCCTCGAAATTGTTTCGGGTAAGCAGTTCCATATATCATTTCCTCCTTCCTTTGTCGGTTTTCTTGCTTCCCGTGCGTAGCGAATAGTTGTGCAGCAGGGCTTCCACTGTTTCTTCCTTGTTCCTGATGGTATTTGTTTCCAACAGTCTTTGCACTTCGGAGAGGCGGTAGCGGCAAGTGCCGCGTACTATCACATATTCTATGCGATGGTCGTCCCTCATCCGTTGCAGGGTACGGGTACTCACGTTCAGCAGTTCGGCGGCTTGTGCCGTATTGAGCAGGCGGTCTTTCGTTTCCGCCTCCTTCCGCCGTCGCTCTTCTTTCGCTTCGCGGACATATCCTGCTATCTCCGCTATCTGTTCCAGCATAGTCCGGTATGCGGAACTTTCAATCGTTATCACTTTCATATATGCGCTTGTTTTATTGTTTCTGCGGCAAAGTTCGGCAATGGAAAAGGGCGGCTTTAACAACTCACTACGTGGCTCACGTAAGATTTTTATGAAAAAGGCTCCGCAACCCGGACAATCGGCGCAACAAGCTGCCATTCAGACAAAACCGATGGGCATTTCAGCCCGTGCCGTTACCTTTGCGGCAAATTCAAAAATCGTTTTGTATATGGAAATAGTATCTATCGAGAAAAAGACCTTCGAGGAAATGGTGGCACAAACGGATGCCTTCGTGGAGAAGGTCGCCGCCTTGCAGCGCAAGGGGGATGCCAAAAGGCTCGGCAAGTGGCTCACGGGCGAAGAGGTTTGTGGGCAGTTGAGAATCAGCCAACGCACGTTGCAGAAACTGCGTGACAGGGGCTTTATCGGTTATTCGCAAATCGGCTTCCGTTTTTACTACAAGCCGGAAGATGTGAAAAGGCTCATCCCGCTTATCGGTACGATTTGCCCCACTGACAGATAGCCTTGTCTGACTTAAAACGGATATGATTATGAACGAAGACAACAATGTTATCACGATGGATTGTGAATCAGTAGCCGTATTGCTGCAAAAGATGCGGAAGGAATCCAAATGGCTCTCCGATTTTTTGGAAAGTTACCGTCCGCCATTGGATGGGGAGCGATACCTGACGGACAAGGAAGTGGCGGAACTGCTCCGCGTGAGCCGCCGCACCTTGCAGGAATACCGCAACAACAGGATATTGCCTTTTATCCTGCTGGCAGGAAAGGTGCTTTATCCGGAATCGGGACTGCGCGAAGTGTTGGAAGCAAATTATAGAAAACCGCTGAAAGTGTGAGATAAGGCGGCTGTATGCACAAAGAGGAAACGGACAACCCCGGTCGTGGAGCTGTCCGTTTCCTCTTTCTGTTGTCGGCATCATCAATGTCTTTGTGTGTTCAGCAATACCCGTTGGCCTTGTGGATGAGCATCACGTATGCCTGCTGCTTTTCTTTGGCAAGAGCCTTCTCCACCAGCCACCTTCGGAACACGTGCGTGCAGTAGGTGTTCAGCCGGAAGGCGATGGGGATGATGATTTCAAGGGCATACACATCGGCATACAAACCGTTTTCAAGCCGCATGTAGCGGCATATCTCATAGTCGTTCAGCACGTCCGACTTGCGGACGGCTTTGATGGCGGCGTTCACTGCCGGAACGCCTGCATGGAACAGCCCGGCGATTTCGGTGGCGGTCATCCATACCTCGTTACCGGTTACGCTGACCTTCTTGTCCTCTATGATAATGATTCCTCGTTTCATGGCTGTTCTGCTTTAGATGTTACATCCGGTAAATTCCTCAATGGTGTTCAACTTGGCGGCAAGACTTTCCATGTCTTGGTTGAGTTTCTCCTTGGTTATCTTCGCATAAATCTGGGTAGTCTTTATACTTTTGTGCCCCAGCATGGAACTCACCGTTTCAATGGGCACGCCGTTGGAGAGAAACACCGTCGTGGCTGCCGTATGGCGGCTCTGATGCCACGTGATATGCTTCGTGATGCCGCAACGTTTGGCAACGGCACGTATCCCGTATAGACAGGTCATGTAGTGGGGAACGGGAAATATCCTGCCGTCCTCACACAATCCCCGGTATTTGTCGATAATCCGCTTGGCGATGTCAAGCAAGCGGATGTTGGAAACCACGCCCGTTTTCTGACGGTTGATGTTGATCCACTCATGGTCGTCGAAGTAGGTTCGGATATTTTCCTCTGTGAGATTGCGCATATCGGCGAAGGACAAGCCCGTGAATGCGCAAAACAGGTATAGGTCGCGGTAAAGTTCCTGCTTGGCGTTCTTCAGATTCCCTTCCATCAACTGCCGTATTTCGTCTTTCGTCAGGAAGCTGCGGGTCGTTTCCTCCTTCTTGATTTCGTACTCCCGGAACGGGTCGCGCGTGAGCCACTCGTTGTTGATGGCGATGAACACCATCGTCCGCAGTGGGCACACGTACAGCCATACGGTATTGGTACAGCAATGCTTGTCCGTGCGGAGGAACATCTCGAAGTCAGAGATGAATGCAGGGGTAAGCTCCTTCAAGGCGATGTCCTTCACATGGTAGCGGATGTTGAGGAACTCTTGCAGGTGCTTGTACACTGTCTTGTACTTGGAAAGCGTGGCTTTGGCTTTCATGCCCGCCTCCACCTGCTTCTCGTAGTCCTCATTATGCCGGTTGAATACCTGCATCAAGGTATGGTAGCGGTGTTCAAGTCCGAGAAAGGCGTTCTTGACCTTTTCCGCCGTGACGTAGTTGTCACGCTCCATGATTTCCTGATAGTGTTTGTTGATGCGCACGCGCATCTTGTCGAGCAGGCGGTTCGTTTCGAGTGCCGCCGTGCTTCTACCCGTGACACGCCCGCCTTTGGTGTCCCACAACTTCGGATCGACAGACAACTTGCAACTGAATTGTGTCTGGCTTCCGTCCACCGTGATACGTCCCATGACGGGCACTGTACCGTCTTTTTTCACTACCTGCCGTTTGAGGTAGAAGATAACTGAAAATGTACTCTTCATCTTTCTGAACTTTTTTGGTTTCAAAATTACTTGGTGAAGAGTCCTTCGTCGATACGCAAATAGCAGAGGAACGGTGCAATTATTATCCGTTACCGGAATTGTTGCGTGAGTTGTCAGTAACTCACTATATAATAGTGTATTTCGCTGTTTTTCCTAAGCTCCGATACACCAATTATGCTGGGTAACGAATCGGTAACGTAGCGAAGTCCTAACTTGGTTCAGACTTGACTTTTCCCGTCATCCGGTTACAGAAGCTATTTTCTCAAAAATCCTATTTCTCAATAACTTTGCTCTACTTTTCCATATCTCACCGATTATTGCTAACTTTGTCCGGCAATAATATGGTGTATATTTTAATTGAAGCAAAATGAAATACTTGACAAAACTGGCTGGAGGCATCTTGTTGTATTTTGCCGCAGCATCGACGATGAATGCGCAGTTGCCATGGGAAAACGGTAAACTGGAAGTGTCTGCCGAAGGGCGTTACTTGAAGCATCAGAACGGGCAACCATTTTTCTGGCTGGGAGATACTGGCTGGCTGATGCCGCAAAGGCTGAACCGGGAAGAGGTGGCTTTTTATTTGGATAACTGTAGTCGTGCCGGATTCAATGTGGTGCAGGTACAGACACTGAATGGGGTGCCTTCTATGAATGTATACGGACAGTACTCCATGACGGATGGATTCGACTTCAGTCATATTGACAAGGAGGGAGTGTATGGTTACTGGAATCATATGGATTACATCGTCCGTACGGCCGAAAGTAAAGGTATATATATAGGTATGGTATGTATCTGGGGTGGACTGGTAAGGAGTGGTCAGATGAATGTGGAAGAAGCTAAAGCTTACGGGACTCTCCTAGCCGAAAGGTATAAAGACAGTCCGAACATTGTGTGGATAATCGGAGGAGATACACGCGGAGATGTGAAGACGGAAGTCTGGGAAACGCTGGCACGTACCATTCGTTCCATTGACAAGAACCATTTGATGACGTTTCATCCGTTTGGCAGAACGATGTCTGCCACCTGGTTTAATGACGCCGACTGGCTCGATTTTAACATGTTTCAGAGCGGGCATCGCCGGTACGGACAGACGAAAGGAGATGGTGACAATCTTGCCGACAGTAATGTGGCGGAAGATAACTGGCGTTATGTGGAAGCCAGTCTGTCCCAACGACCGATGAAGCCGGTCTTGGATGGCGAGCCCAGTTACGAAGGAATACCTCAGGGCCTTCACAATCCCAAGGAATATCGTTGGACGGCTGCCGATGCCCGACGTTATGCTTATTGGTCGGTCTTTGCCGGTTCTTTCGGGCATACTTATGGCAACAATTCCATTATGCAGTTCTATCGTGAAGGTTATGCTCCTGCGTATGGAGCCGAAAAGTCATGGCAGGAAGCGTTGGAGGATGAAGGATTCAATCAGATGAAGTACTTGAAGGAACTGATACTTCGATTCCCTTATTTTGAACGTATTCCCGATCAGAGCGTAATTGCGGGGGTAAATGGAGAACGGTATGACCGGGCTATCGCGACACGAGGCCGGGATTTCCTGTTGGTTTATAACTATAGTGCACGTCCCATGCAGATAGATTTGACGAAAATCAGTGGAGATAAAAAGAAAGCATGGTGGTTCAATCCTCAGGATGGGAGTATGAAATATATAGGTGAGTTTGAAAATAAGGTTACGGACTTTCAATACGATGCTCCTTACATGCGAGGCTACGACCGGGTGCTGGTAGTGGTTGATGCAGCGAAAGATTACGTGACGGATTAATCTATACTAAAAAGCTCTGTCACTCTTCAATAAGGGGAGTGTGACAGAGCTTCTTTTAATTCCCTTTATACAAATTGTTTGTCTAGTCCTGAAATAGCGTTACAACAAAAAAGGTAACATTATGGAAAAGA
>ENA-UOJA01001352-UOJA01001352.1-human-gut-metagenome-genome-assembly--contig:-C19-NODE-1352-length-20313-cov-6.190493_pt1 | contig 20313 bp, 26 predicted proteins | sample MGYA00242337_ERZ723884 | MGnify/ENA metagenome assembly ERZ723884
TCCTAATACAATGTTGGGATTGACGGATACCAACGGGGTTATTTGTTTGCCAAAAATCCAATTATGCGATAGATTACGGAAAGAATAACGGGAGAAGCGAGTGCTGCGGCAAAAATCTGTTTGTCTTTCTTCTCGAACATGAGGTAAAGATCCGTATGGCGCTCATATAGAATTTGAACAATCCCATATGAGAACCACAAGAGGACAAGGGGGACAAAAGCAGAAGCAAGAATGCCGACAACAATAAAGAGCGGGTTGGAAAAAGGGCAACAGGCAATAAAGAGAGCAACGGATAAACTTGAGAAGACAAGAGCGATGTGGAGACGCCCTATGTCCATTTGCGCATTATCCTTTTTCTCGACTTCTAACTTAGACTGACACGCAGTTAAATCGGAGCGACAATTGGCCAGCTCATTTGCGAGACAATTTGCACGGAGGTATAAAGACAAAAATTTTCCTTCGTCGTGTGTTTGCTCAAAGGCGTCACTGATATCTTGTAGCTTTTGCAATTCGGCATGATATTGCTCAAAATCATCGTTGGAAAGATGATTATGACTGGACATTGGATCGTAATCTGAAAACATGACGTTCTCCTTATATGATTAAACCGCTTCGGGAAGCCGAGGCGGTTATTTTTTATGCGTCCTTTGCAGCCACGCCAAGCGCAGCATCTTTTTTATAACGTCCGGTAAGCACGAGGTCTTCGACATACTCCACGGCCTTGGTCTGGCCTTCTTCGTTGAGCTGATCGAAGGCGTCCAGCAGCTTTGTCTGGGTGGGAGTAAGGATGCTGTTGCTTTCTTTTGGTTCGATAACGTCGTGGGTGAGTCCTTCTACTGTGATACCGAGAAGGTCACAAATTTTAACGACAGTTGTTACAGCGGTTCCACCTATTCCACGCTTGAAAATATTGTCTACCGTGGAATAGGGAATATCTGCGGCAACGGTAAACGCTCGAATGCTCTTGTAATTGGCTAAAATAAGCTCTTTGAGCTTTTCTTCGACGTTCATAAACATCACCTCCTGCTTCTCAGTATATGTGACGAATAACAAAAAAGCAATACAAATTCACCAAATTGCAAAAAGAATTTTAGAAAAGCTATTGACTATTCACCGTATATGGTGTATTTTATAGTAAAGTTCACTCAAATTGGTTAACCTTGGAGGTGATATGTCTTGTACATGAATTTGAAAGCCGAAATGGCGCGCAATGGAATTACAAACGAACAGCTTGCGAACGGAATTGGAATCAACCCGTCAACGATGTCCGCAAAACTGAACATTGCAGGTCGGATGCGTCTGGATGAAGCGCAAAATCTTCGAGATAAGTTCTTCCCGGACATGACGATGGACTATCTCTTTGGAGATACCCAGCCCTCCAGCCCGAAGAAGAGCGCATGAAAGGAGAGTAGATGGACAACAAGAAAAAAGCCCGCATGAGGCGGGCACAGAGGATGGCGTTGCGCAATGGCAGACAGGACAGGGTGTTTACCGTAACATATCGGGATTACCTGCCGACAGAAGGACAAAGAACTGATTCTCGTAGCTTTCCAGAATATCTGCTTCCCGTTTTGAAAGACTGGCGGTCAGGCACTGATATGCACAGGCTTGCTGAAGCGCAAGAAGGTCAAAGTCAGACATGGGAGACAATAGGCGCAAGAGCGCATGAAAAAATCCCCCGGCGGAAGGGCGGGGGATAGAGAGATGAAGAGGTTACACAGAAAAACAGACTTTAAGGAAAGACTTTCCAAGAGGAGTAAGCTTAACAAGTCCTCTTTCGAGATTAGCTTTTACAACGGTGGAATCATCATCAGGATGCTTAAAGCCACCAACAGGGGGAGGAATGATAAGAGATTTCATAGATAAGTATGTCTCCGTTTTATAAAAAGAGTCGTATATACCGGGATCTGTTATGTATGACATATAAGTGATCTCTACCAGTCCCTGACGTACAAGTGAACCTAGTGAGGCGGCTTGAAGAAGTAAATCATCGATATTTGTCATGTTCGGATTTGCAACAAAGTAATCGGCAAAGAAAACCTTATAGGAATCATCAAAATTGATCAAACGGTATTCGACAATGGGCAGTTGCTCATTATTACGAAATAACCCAAGATTTTCCGCGTCAAGGGGCGAAAGCTGTGAGATGATGGCAGCAAAAGACGGATGGACTTCCATCTGATACCGGGTATCAGCAGCATTTGCAATGAGATTTTGAAACATTTCACTGATCTGTGGTTCTTGCAAACAGTATTTTGCAGCTTCAACCGCGGGTCCAACTACCTGAAGCTTCGGTTCAGTTAAAACTTCTGCCGGTTTGGCGCTTACTTTTTCATCAAGGCCTGTTCGGAATACTTCGAGATCGTGGTCATATTGAGCTTGCTGTTTTGCAACCTTGAAATGCAACCGACCTGTTATGAGAAAAAGTAAATCTGAGAGGGTTGAGCCAATCTCTTTAGCTAGTGGATTTAACATTGACTTTACCGGTTTATCAATGCAATCAGGAACAAGCTTAACGGTAGAATCGTCGTCAGACATTTTAACACCATTCCTTTCATTGGAGAACGTATGAAAAGATTTATTACAAAAATAAGAATACTGGATTTGCAACTGAAAATCAAATGCTGTGCAGTGATTTGTTCGATTTGTGAGAAAATCGAGCGAAAATTGTACAAATACACTACATTTCAAGAGATGGCCGAATCGGAACCGGAAGCGTCTGAAGCTGAAGAGTAGCAGGTCTTTCCGAGGAAATTGTATCATAGGGAGACAAAAGGTGCAAGAGCGCGTGAGAGGAGATGGACAGGATGAAAAAAGCGAAGATCTGGGATGCGCGGCAGTTGCCCGCGTTTCTGACGCCGAAGGAATACAGCGCACTGATGGGCATTGACCCGAAGACGGTGCAGCGGATGTGCCGGACGGGCCAGCTGCCCGCCCACAAGGAAGGGCCGCGGCTGTGGCGCATCGATAAGAATGCCGCGCTGGCGTGGCAGAAAGAATTCCAACAAGAAAGGCCCGCCGGTGCTGGAACACCGACGAGCCTCAAGGTGACAGGTTGAGAAGCGCCCATCACCACAAATTTACCACAGAACAGGAGAAATTGCAAATGAAAAAGAAGTTGAAGGCGAATGCCTACTACATGGGTTCCATCCTGCTGGGGGTGGGCGTGCTGGTGTGCGCGTCCGGCATTGAGCACAGCGAGGGCTGGGCGATGTTCGGCTGGCTGGCCGCAGCGCTGGTACTGGGCGGCGTGGCCCTTGGGCTGGCCGCGCTGGGCCTTGTGGCCGAGCGGCAGCCGGACGAGGGCCGGAAGGTACACAAAGCACCCGCCGGCACCGTGACAGCGGGCCGCCGCAGCGGAAGAAAGGCGGGGTAAGGATGGCGGAGAGCGAAACGGCATTACAGGCGTTTGACTACACTGTTCTGCCCGCCAACATGTGCACCGTGATTCGGGCCAACACAGAGGAATTCACGTTGCACATGAACCGGAGCGTGCAGGAGTACGGACAAGCGTGCGTGAATGTGATGAATGTCCATGCGGCGCTGGCCGACCGGTACAGCGGGCGTTGGGCACAGTGGTGCCAGTCGGTCGGGCTGAGCATCCGCAGCGCGACCCGGATGGTGGAGGTTGGGAACAACGTGATGGGTTCGGCCAAATTGGCCGAACTTGTGCAGGACGGCCAGATCGGAAAGAGTCTGCTGCAAGCCATCTGCGCCCCCAGCGCGGAGCCGGAGGCGGTCGATCAGGTACTTTCGGGGGATATCACGACGCATAAGGAGTATCAGGAACTTTTGGCCCAGCTGAAGGCTGAGAAGGAGCGGGGTGCCGCCGCCGAGGCGCGGGAGGAAGAGGTCTGGAAGATGCACGAGGAGGCCAAGCAGCGGGCCGAAACGGCAGAGAGCCGCTACAAAGCAGCACTGGCCGATGTGACCGGTTTGCAGAAGCAGTATTCCCAGATGTCCCAGCGGGCGAACGATGCTGAGGAAGCCCGCATCGCCGCCCGGCTCCAATGCCAGAAGGCCGAATGCGAGCGAGACAAGGCCGAGCAGCGGGCCAAAGAAGCCGAAACCGCCCTGAAAAAGCAGCCCATCGCCGCCGTGGTGGACGAAGAAGAGATGGACAAGCGTGCCCACCAGCAAGCCTATGCCATTGCCGCCGACATGACCGGGGAGCTGCGGCAAAAGCTGGAAAGGATGCAGGAAAACGACGCGGCGTGGGTGTTTCAATCCAAAGATCGGATGGAAAGCGAGTGGGAGCGCATGGTCCCCATGCTGGAACGGATGGAGCCGGACATCAAAAAGGCAGCGTTGGACGGGGTGCTGAAGATGCTGGGCCGAATCCAAGGGCAGGTATTTGCACTGTACCCGGAGGAAGAGGAGGAAGAGCAGCATGAAGTACCGGGTACACATTGAGTGCCGGAGCGCGAAGATGGTGGAGTGCATCGCGTATGTGGTGCAGACGGGCAGTGCGAAGGAAGCCAAGGAAAAGGCCCTGCACACGGCCCGGCAGTACTACACGGAGTTTAACGAATTCCGGGCCTACCACGTGGAGGAACTTGGAAAATGACGCTGGAACAATACAAAGCAAAGCTCGATGAAGAGCTGAAAGCGATGGACTGGCACGAGCGGGACATCAAGAACAGCCGCGCTTACAAGGTGCTGAGCGCGGCAGCGCTGGATCGGGAAAACGTACCGATGGAAGAATGGCTTAAATTGAACGCCTATTTTTACAAGCGCGTTAAGGAATTGCAAGGGTGACACGGAATGGATGGGACTCAGTGTGCCCACGTGTTCGAGATCACGCAGCCGGAATGTCTGGTCTGTGCCGGACGGAACCGAAGCTGCGAAAAATTTGTAGAACGGAGAATGTCGGATGAAAAAGAAAATGAATCTTGCGACAGAGATCGACCTGACGCAGGACAGTGTGGTGCAACTGACGTGCTGGTGCGGGCAGATCGCCCTACACGAGCTGTGGGGGCTGGGGCGTGTGCGGCTGGATCGGATCACCCGGCGGCAGGAGCAGCTGGGCAACGAGAGTCTGGCCGTGGTGATGGTGCCGGATCGCAACGGAATGCCCCAGACCGAAAAGGCCCGGAAGCTTCGGGCGGAGGCGCTGCCGGAGGGCGTGCCGGTGGAGTTCCGGGTCCCGGCGATGCGTACCCCGCGCACCCGGCGGGAGCGGCAGCTCAAAATGGTGGGCGACCGGGCAGCCACGATGGCGTGGCAGTTGATGGCGCTGGCCTGTGTGCAGGAGCTGGGCTTCGGGGCGGAGCGACTGAATCGGCTGTACCGGGAAATGCGGCACAACTATGAGCAGCTCAACGAGTGGGGCAAGGCCGACGGCATCGAGGTGGCCATGGAAAAGCTGCGGCGCTGCGCGTGCGAGGCGTTGCAGACCGAGGAGATCGTGGTGGAGAACATCGACGACGAGAAGACCGTGCAGACTCTGAGCCGGAGCTATCAGGCGCAGGAAGACGAGTTTCTGAAGCGGGCCGTGATGATGGCCGCCGGACGGCGGGCCGGAAAGCAGGGCGGGGCGGCGCTGCCGCTTTCCGGCGACGAGGTGCGCCGGAAGATCGAGGCGGCGAAGGCACAGATGGACACCGGAGCCTACCGGAGGAGGGGTTGAGATGGGCGTGAGCAAGTACATTTACACCGTCTACGACGCGAAGACGGGGGAGTATGTGGCAAAGGGGACGGCGGCGCAGCTGGCCGGGAAGGGGATTTTTAAGGACGCCGGGAGCGTTTCCACCTGCTACCTGAGCAACCGGAAGACCGACAAGCCCCGGCGCTGGCGGATGGAGAGGGTGGAGGTCGGCCCTCTCAGCGCGCAGTCCGGCGATGCCGGAGCTGCTTGCAGCTCCCCCGAAGTGGGAGCTCTGCTTAGAGGAACCCCTCAGTCTGCTTCGCAGACAGCTCCCCGACGGGGAGCAGATGAACCTCAAGACACGGGTGCGCAGCAGCGGCGGGTGTACATCTACAGGGTCTGGGACATGGCTGAAAAGCTGTTGGGTGAGGGCACCGCGAAAGAACTGGCAGAGCAGGGCGTTTTCGGCGGGGAGAGCACGGTGCGCGATGTTTACCGGCGGGGCGGCAAGAGCGAGAGGTTTGGCGTCGGCAAAATGATTCGGTGGTGGGAGGTGCGACCGTGCCCGGTGAAACCGTATAAGCGGCGGGGTCCGAACAGGAGACCGGAAGAAAAGCCGGAACTATGCAAGCCGTGCAAGATTCCAAATCCGACGCCGTTACAGCTCGACGTGCACGACCTGTGCCTCTACAACCGCAAGGCCCGGAAGCAGGGAAAGCCGGAGCTGAGCTATGGCGGCTGGGCGGCAAAGGGCAAACCGGGGGAACCTTAATAAGCTCCCCGATGGGGAGCCGGAGTTCTGTTTCAGGATAAATCCCCCGACAGATGAAACTGTTGGGGGATTTTGCGACGAATGAGCCGCAGCGGGTGCGGCGGACAGAAGAGTGTCCGCCGTAGGCGCTGGGATTCATTTATATAAAAGAAGGGGTGCAAGGCCCCTTTGGGGAGCTTGTATACCCGTTATTTCTGTGACGGTGGGGACCGTCAGAAGAGAAAGAACACCGGAAGTGAAGGGCCAGCAGGAGGGCAGCGGGATGAGATGCAACTACATCCGCGAGAAAAAGATACTCTGCGGGGATGAGTACATGGCCGTGGGCGTCTACTCCATCACGCCGACCGAGCACAGCACCCGGCGGAAGAAGAGCAAGGAGTCCACCGAGGGGCAAAAAGCCAAGAACAAAATGGCTTCCCTGCGGAACCGGCAGCGGGTGGCGCTGGCGAATTTCGACAAGCGGGGATTCTTCCTGACCGGAACCTACGATGACCCCTACCTGCCGGAGGACATGGAAGAGTGTCTGCGGGACGTGCGGAACTACCGGAGGCGGGTGATCGCGGCGACGTGCAAGAGGTTCGGCGTGGAGAAGAAGCACATCCGCCTGATGCTGGTGGCTGTACGGAAGGGCGAGGCCGGACGGCTGCACATGCACGGCTTTGCTGAGTGCTGGGGCATGGGAGACGCCGAGCGCCGGGAATGGCGGGAGATGCTGGAAGACCTGTGGCGGCGGCGAATTCCCGGAACCAACGAGTTTGAGCCGCTGGGCACCATGAACGTTGACAGAATGGACATGGGCAAGCTGTTGGGCAAGGACGGCGGGAACGGAACGCTGGGCTACCTGTACGGGCACAAAGAACGAATCTGGGTGGAAACCAGCACCCTGCGCCGCCCGGCGGAGCAGCCCCCCAACGACACCCGGTGGAGCCGGAAGCAGCTGCGGACCGCGTGCGGAGAGATGGCGCAGGATGCCTATTGGTGGGGCCAGCGGTTCCCCGGCTGGGAATTGCAGAAGTGTGTGGTGTTGGAGCCGGGAGAGCTGCACGAATCGCCGGGCCATGAACGGCCGGACGGCTGGGAGCGGAACGAACCGCAATGTTACGTGATCCTGCGGCGGGTGCACGCTGCATCTGCATCTGCGAAACCTCGCACCTGACAGAACCGGTACTGGTATTTTGCGTTGAAACACGCGCCTAAAGGGGGGCGGTGCCGTGACGAAAGAACAGAAAAAGGCCACACGAAAGGCTCTGCGGCAGTATGCCGAGGGGCCTGTTCGTGCTGCGTGGGCCGAGGTGATCGAAGGGGTGCTGCGGCACTACGAGGCCGTGGAACCCTTGTGCGCCCAGCTGCTGAGGCTGCGGTATCTGGAAGGCAAGACGGAGGACGAGGTGGTGCCCGCGCTGTATGTGAGCCGCAGCACCTACTACCGCAAGGAGCTGGAAGTGCTATCGACGGTAGCGGTGGAAGCGGCGAGGCGGGGGCTGCTATAGCCGAAATGTTTCAAGTATTTTTGTTTGCCGTGTTGTGGTAGGCTGATAGACAGAAGGGGGCGGGGACTTGACGAAAAAGCGGGCGTATTGCAAGAACACGGTGCAGGGCAGCCAGCGGGGGCGGAAGTACCCGCCGAAGCTGCGGGCCGAAGTGGTGATGGCGATGGTGGCGTCGAACAACGTCTGCGCGGTGGCGCGGCGGTACAAGGTGCCGGAATCCACCATCCGCTCATGGCTGGCCGAAGAAGCAGCCAAGGGCGACGCCTTTGCCGAGGCGAGACAGGCGGCGGCGCGGGAAATCGCGGTACGGGCGTCCATCGGGGCCAAGGAACAGGTGGCCTATCTGCAAGGCCGGGTGGCGGAGAGCCAGCGGGCGGCAGAAATTCGGGCGAAGCTGGACAAGCGGCTGGAAGAGGGCGTGCGGGCAGGAGACGCCGAGGTGGGAGCCTTACTCAAGACCGAGCAGGAAGTTCTGGCCGACGCCGCCGAGGTGGGGCTTGTGGTCTACAACAGCCCCGGCAGCTACGACCGGAAGCTCTTGGACAACGACCGGCGGCAGCTCGAAGCACTGCGGGAGCACTACGACGGCCTGACCATGGACGACAAGAACGCTGCCAACGTGGCGCGGGTACTGATGGACGTGGCCGAAAAGGCGGCGGCGCTGACCCCGACGGACAAAGCGGCCGACGAGACCGAAGCGGCCCCGCCGATGATCTGCATCGGAGCCGAAGGAACCGGGGACGAGGCGGAGGTCGAGGTGGAATAGGGCCCCCGATGGGGAGCGCATTGGGAAGCAGGTGAGTGAGACGGAACGCAGGAAAGTGATCTGGAAGCCGCAGCCGAGGCAGCTGGCATTTATGGCCCGCACCGAGGACGAAGCGCTGTACGGCGGGGCTGCGGGCGGCGGCAAGAGCGACGCACTGGTGATCGAGGCGCTGCGGCAGGTGGATATTCCCCACTACCGCGGGCTGATCCTGCGCAAGACCTTCCCCCAGCTGCGGGAGCTGATCGACAAGACCATGCAGTACTACAAGCCCTGCTTCCCGAAAGCCCGGTACAACGGCTCGAACCACTGCTGGATCTTCCCCAGCGGGGCGAAGATCTATTTTGGCAGCCTGAACCACGAAAAGGACAAGTACAACTACCAAGGCCAGCAGTACGATTTCATCGGATTCGACGAGCTGACCCATTTCACGTGGGCGGAGTACAGCTACCTCATGAGCCGCAACCGCCCCAACGGCCCCGGCACGCGGGTCTACACCCGCGCCACGGCCAACCCCGGCGGCGTGGGTCACGGCTGGGTGAAGGCAAGGTTCATCACCCCGGCCCCGCCCGGCACCCGGATGGTGCAGTACGTGAAAGTCAAGACGCCGGCGGGCGGGGAGATCGAGCAGCGGCGCACCCGCATCTTCATCCCCTCCACGGTATTCGACAACAAGGCGCTGCTAGACAACAACCCCGGCTACCTCGGCAATCTGGCCGCGCTGCCGGAGGCGGAAAAGAAAGCGCTGCTGTACGGCGACTGGAACAGCTTCACGGGGCAGGTGTTCACCGAATGGCGGAACGACCCGGAACACTACGACGACCAGCGGTACACCCACGTGATCCATCCGTTCCGCATCCCGGTCCACTGGCGCATCTGGCGCGGGTACGACTTCGGCTATGCGAAGCCGTTCTCGGTGGGGTGGTACGCGGCGGACGAGGAAGGGCGGCTCTACCGGATCAAGGAACTGTACGGCTGCACCGGGACCCCCAACGAGGGAACGAAGGTGAACCCGGTGGAACAGGCCCGGATGATCCGGGAGGTGGAGGAGAACGACCCGATGCTGCGAGGGCGGGTCATTACCGGAGTGGCAGACCCGGCCATCTTCGACGAGAGCCGGGGCGAAAGCATTGCGGCCATGCAGGAGAAAAGCCCGAATTTTTTGCACTGGATGCCCGGCGACCACACGAGGCTGGCGGGCAAGATGCAGTTCCACTACCGGCTGGCCTTCGACGAAGAAGGCAAGCCGATGTTTCAGGTCTTCGACACCTGCAAGCACTTCATCCGAACCATCCCGAATCTGGTCTACGACGAGAGCCGGGTGGAGGACATCGACACGACTCAGGAGGATCACATCTACGACGAGTGCCGGTATGTGCTGATGGAGAACCCCATCAGCCCCCGGCAGCATATGGAAGCTCCGCTGCTGCGGGACGATCCGCTGGAACTGGATGGGAGACGGACGAAGTTCTATAGGGTGTAGGGAGCTGGCAAGGACGCTGACCACAGAAGGAGGTACAGTTGGAAGACACGTTAGAAATGACTGCTGCGGAAGAAGTCATCGGCACCGAAGAGGTGGCAAAGGCGGCGCAGCTTTTGCAGCAGTACAAGAGCGGCAAGGCCGCGCTGGACACCCGGATCGTGGACAACGAGCTGTGGTTTCGGATGCGGCACTGGAAGAATTACAAGAACAAGATGATGGAGGACAAACCTACCCCGGCGAGCGGGTGGCTGTTCAACTCCATTGCCAACAAGCACGCCGACGCCATGGACAACTACCCGGAACCCAACGTGCTGCCCAGAGCGGCGGACGACGAGAAGACGGCGAAGGTCCTCTCGAAGGTGCTGCCGGTGGTGCTGGAACAGGCGGACTACGAACAGGCCTACAGCGACACATGGTGGCGCAAGCTCAAGCAGGGCACCGGCGTGAAGGGCATCTTCTGGGACCCGACGAAGCGCAGCGGCATCGGAGACATCGCCATCAAGAGCATGGACATCCTGATGTTGTACTGGGAGCCGGGCGTGATGGACATTCAGGAATCGCCGAACCTGTTCAGCCTGAGTCTGGAAGACAACGACCAGTTGAAGGCCAAGTGGCCCCAGATGGACGGCCACACCGGGAGCACGCTGGAAGTAGCCAAGTACATCCACGACGAACACATCTCCACCGCCGACAAGAGCGTAGTGGTGGATTGGTACTACAAAAAGGCCCGCCCGGAGGGGCAACCGCTGCTGCATTACTGCAAGTTCTGCAACGGGGTCGTCCTCTACGCCAGCGAGAACGACCCGCAGTATGCCGACCGGGGGTTCTACGATCACGGCCAGTACCCCTTTGTGTTCGACCCGTTGTTCATGGAAGAAGACAGCCCGGCGGGCTTTGGGTACATCGACGTGATGAAGGACACCCAGACCGCCATCGACGAGATGAATCACGCCATGGACGAGAACATCAAGCTGGCGGCGAAGCCCCGCTTCCTGTTGAGCGACGCGGCGGGGGTGAACGAAGAGGAACTGGCGGACTGGTCCAAGGACATCGTGCACGTGGCCGGGGGCATCCGGGACGGCATCCTGAGCCCCTTGCAGACGGTGGGCTTACAGGGAAACTGCATCAGCTACCGGGACGCGCGGGTGAGCGAGCTGAAGGAGATCAGCGGCAACCGGGACGTCTCGCAGGGCGGCACCACCAGCGGCCTGACGGCGGCTTCGGCCATTGCGGCTTTACAGGAGGCGGGTTCGAAGCTCTCCCGCGATATGCTGAAGAGCGCCTACCGGGCCTTCGCAAAAGAATGCTACCTCATCATCGAGCTGATGCGGCAGTTCTACGACGAAGAGCGGGTGTACCGCATCACGGGGCCGACGGGCCAGACGGAGTTCGTGCCATTTTCCGGCCAAGCGCTGCGGCCCCAGCCGGTTGGCATGGTGGGCGGCGTGGAGCTGGGGGCCCACGAGCCGGTGTTCGACATCACGGTGAGCGCGGCGAAGAAGAGCACCTTCAACCGCCTCTCCCAGAACGAGACGGCAAAGGAATGCTACCAGCTGGGCTTCTTTGCCCCGGCCAACGCGGACGCCGCACTGGCGGCGCTGGACATGATGGACTTTGAGGGCATCGAGAAGGTGCGGGAGCGGGTGCAGCAGAACGGCACCCTCTACCAGCAGCTGCAACAGGCCATGGAGCAGGTGCAGAAGATGGCCGGGCTGCTGGATCAGATGACCGGCTCCAATATGAGCGCAGCGGCAGGAGCGGCCGCACAGGCTGCCGGGGCATCCGGCGGAGGCAGCGGCGGGACCAGCGAGGGGCTGAGCGCCACCAACGGACTTGGAGCACAGGTGGGCAGCGGCGGCAACAGCCTTGCCACACAGGCGGCGAAACGGGCAATGAACGTGAATAACCCGAATAAATAACCCTCTCACCGCTCCGTCCGCCTAACGGCGGCGCGTCGCGGAGCTCCCCCGAAGTGGGAGCTCTGCTTAGAGGAATTTTTACAGGAGGCAATACATGATTCAGGTAACTTACAACGAGGCCGGCGACGAGATGATCCTGCGGGCAGAAGGGCACGCAGGGTACGCCGAGAAGGGCAAGGACATCGTTTGTGCAGCGGTGTCGGTGCTGATGCAGACGCTGGCGTGTAGCGTGGATGCGAACAACACAGGCAACACATTTGAGCTTTCCGACGGTAAGAACGGAAACCGACTGACGGTTCAGGCACCGATGAGCGTACTGAACCGGGACAAGTTCGATCTTGTCGTGGAAGGGTTGATCCGTCTGGCGGAAAATTACCCGGAAAATGTGCAGTTCAAGAAGCTCTGCACCAAGTCGGTGAACGTGATGGATTTGCAGTTGTTTGCCGAGGGTGGGGATGGCAGCGCTGCGGCGGGCGAAACTTCTCAGTCTGCTGGCGCAGACAGCTCCCCCAGTAGGGGAGCCCTTGGCAGGACGGAAAACGCTGCTCTGGACGAACAAGGCAGTACTGACACAAAGGCGGAGGGCAGCGGCAGCGAGAACGGCGAAGGCGAAGCGGGCGAGGAGGCCAAGAAGCCCAGCCCGGCGGAGCGGCGGAGGGCGTTCGGGCAGATGATGAGCGGCGAGTACAAGGACCTTGCCGACGAGATGATGCAGAACGCGGTGCAGATCGCGGCGCAGAACCTCGAAGCCAGCCCGGAGATGCGGGGGCTGCTGGAAGCCATCGCCGAGAAGTACGGCACCGACGCCACCGACCTTACGGCCCTGACGGACGCCATCCGCAACGGCGTGGTGAAGGACGATGCGTATTTCGAAAGAATCGCCATGGAGAAGGGCATCTCTGTGAGGACCGCGCGGGAGATGGACAAGCTGGAGACCCAGAACAAGCGCCTGACCGCCCAGCAACAGGCGGCCCAGCAGATGCAGAAAGCCGCAGCCGAGCGGGCCCGCATTGCACAGATCCAAGCCAAGTGGGACGCCGAGGCCGAAGCGCTGAAGGCGAAATACCCGGAGTTTGACCGGGAAGAGGTGCTGGCAAGCCCGGAAGTGGAGAAGATGATGCGGGCGGGCTGCTCGATGGAAGCAGCCTACCGGGCAGCATACTTTGACCGCCTGATGGCCCGGCAGACTGCCGCAACGGCCCAGCAGACCGAGCAGGGCGTGCTGAACCGGGTGCAGCAGCGGGCCAGCCGCCCGGCTGAGAACGGCACCCGCCCCGGCGGCGCGGTGCAGACCCACCTCGACGTGGAACACATGAGCCGTAAGGACCGCGAGGCGCTGGAAAGAAGGGTGCTGCGCGGGGAGATCATTACGTTGTAGCCCTCTCAGCGCGCAGTCCGGCGATGCCGGAGCTGCTTGCAGCTCCCCCGAAGTGGGAGCTCTGCTTAGAGGAACAAAAATATTTCAGGAGGAAAAAACATGAAGGACAAGACCATGAAGCTGGATCTGCAGATGTTCGCACAGGCCAGCGCACAGTTGCAGAACACCACGACCGCATCCGGCATGAGCGCCGAGATGAAGACCTACTACGAGAAGCGGCTGCTGGATCAGGCGGAACCGGCACTGGTGCACGACCAGTTCGGCGATAAGTACCCCATCCCGGCCAACGGCGGCAAGACCATCGAGTTCCGCAAGTACGACAGTCTGCCCAAGGCGACCACGCCTCTGACCGAGGGCGTGACCCCCGACGGCCAGAACCTGAACGTCTCCACCGTGACGGCAGAGGTGAAGCAGTACGGCGGCTGGACCCCCATCACCGACACGCTGCAGCTGACCGCCATCGACAACAACATCGTTCAGGCCACCAAGATCCTTGCCTCTCAGGCGGGCCGCACCATCGACAGCGTGGTGCGGGACATCCTTGTGGGCGGCACCAATGTCATCTACGCGCCCAAGGTGGCCGACGGCGTAAAGGCCGAGGTGAAGAGCCGCGCCAATCTGGACAAGACGGCCAAGCTGACCAGCGAACTCATCATGAAGGCGGCGACCCAGCTCAAGGCCATGAACGCCGACCCCATTGATGGCAGCTACATCGCCATCATCCATCCTTACATCTCCTACGACCTGCGCAGCGACCCGGCTTGGATCGACGTGCACAAGTACGCCCAGCCGGATAAGATCTACAACGGCGAGATCGGCAAGCTGCACGGCGTGCGGTTCGTGGAGACCAGCGAGGCGAAGATCTGGAAGGACGCTACCTGCCCGGCGGGTCTGGCCGTGTTCGCTACCCTGATCCTCGGCGCCCACGCTTACGGCACCACCGAGATCGAGGGCGGCGGCCTCGAACACATCGTAAAGCAGCTGGGCTACGGCGACGACCCGCTGAACCAGCGTGCATCCGTGGGCTGGAAGGCCACCCAGACGGCAGAGCGTCTGGTGGAGCAGTACATGATCCGCATTGAGAGCGTTTCGACCTATTCGGCCAGTGCGTCGGCGAACTAAACGGCGGGAATTTTTCGGTTTTGCAGATTTATATGGGATACGAAAGGAGCCGGGAAAATGGCAGCAGTGAAGAAAGAAAACGACGGTGAAATGGTGAGCATCCGGCTGTTCAGCGACAACGGGCGCTACAAGGGCGACCTGTTCGTGAGCGTGAACGGCGTGAACTATCAGATCAAGCGCGGTGTGACCGTACAGGTGCCGCCGGAGGTGGCGGAAGTGATCCAACACAGCGAGGAGCAGGACGCCCAGAGCGCCGCGCGGATGGAAGCCATCATCGCACGCGGGGAGTGACCTTGCCCTCTCAGCGCACACAAAATCGAACCCCGGCCCGGCGGCACCGCTGTGCCGGGGATTTTTGATAACCTCTCAGTCAGCGCTCCGCGCTGCCAGCTCCCCTAGTAGGGGAGCCCTTGGCAGGACGGTGGGGCTGTACTGGACGAAAAAGTTTATGGTGTCGGGAGCGGGAGTGCTCCGCGACAGAGAGGAGCTGCCCAATGACGGTAGGAAAAGCAATTGAGCTGGCGGACAAGCTGCGGGCCAACAACGGGTTCGACCGCGAGCTGAAGATCTTATGGCTGCGGCAAGCGGATGCGGGACTTCGGAAAAGCGTGGTGGAGAAAAGCGACACCGACGCCTTCAACGCAGTGGGCGCGGATGTGCTGTACGACCGGGAAGAGGAGATGCTGCGGCAGGATGCCGAGCTGATGCTGCCCCAGCCTTACGATGACTACTACCCGCACTACCTGAGCGCCCAGATGGACCTTGCCCTCGGCGAGACCGACCGGTATGCCAACGAGATGCAGGTGGCGAACAACTGCCAAGAGGAATTTGCCATCTGGTGCCGCCAGCATTACCTACCGAAAATGGACACGAAATGGAGGTATTGAAATGGCGCTGCCGAGCGTATACAGCCTTTCGACCGGGCGGAGCAGCCTGACGGCCTTCGGCGGGCTGAATGAGAGCTATGCCTGTGCGGAGGCGGAATTTACCCGGATGCAGAATTTTTCCAGCCGAGGGTATCCGGCGTTACAGACCCGGACGCCCCGGCGGAAGATGGAAGCAGTGGAACACTGCAACGGGATGTACCATCTGAACGGAATGCTCCTGTGCGAGGGGACGACGCTGCGGTACAAGGCCGACCACGAGGAAACGCTTGCCACGACGGCCGCAGAGGAAGAGATCGTGCTGAGAAACGCCGTGAGCGACAGTGAGAAGATCATGGTGGGCATGGGCACGAAGATCATCCTCTTCCCGGACAAAGCGGCTTTTGACACCAAAACCGGTAGCCTGACCCCGCTGGGCGCTGGGTGGGAGAGCGCCGGCACTGTGACCCTGACGCCCTGCGATGCGGCGGGCCGGACTTACACCGCCACCGGGCACGCCGCAAAAGAGCCGGACAATCCCACGGACGGGCAGGTCTTCTTGAAAGTCATCAACAGCCAAGTACCCTACAGCAGCGAAAGCGTGCTGGAAGTGTACAACGAGACATTGGGGAGCTGGTCGGCGGTGGAGCTGAACTACTGCAAGATCGAGGCAACGGGCATCGGAAAGGATTTTGCGGTGTGGGACACGGTGACGATCAGCGGCATCGGGGCCAACGAAGACGGGTACTGGAAGGAGCTGACGGGGGACCGCATAGTGTATGCACAGGGAGACGACTTCGTGCAGGTAAAGGCGGAACCCGGTGGCGATTATTTCTACGGGACCCTGACCAAGGAGGGAGATCGTCTCCGCTGGCGGAGCATCGACGGAAAGGGCAGCGGCTTGGAGGGCAGCCTCGAACTGTTCCGGGTGGAGCGGCGGGTGCCAGACCTCGACTTCCTGACCGAGTGCGACAACCGGGTATGGGGCTGCTCCAGCCGGGAGAACGTGATCTACGGCTGCAAGCTGGGTGACCCGACCAACTGGTTCTCCTACCGGGGAACGGCTGCGGACAGCTACGCTGTGACCGTGGGCAGCGACGGCGAATTCACCGGCGCCGCCACCTGCATGGGCTACGCCTTATTTTTCAAAGAGAACACCCTGCACAAGCTCTACGGCAGCCGCCCGGCGGATTTCCGGCTGGTGAGCGTCCAGTGCCGCGGTGTGGCGAAATACGCAAGCCGCAGCCTGTGTGTGATCGCGGAAGTGCTGTACTACCTGAGCAACGACGGCGTGATGGCGTGGGACGGCAGCTTGCCCGTGAAGATCAGCGGCGTGCTGGACAGCACATGGCTGATGAACGTGCGCGGCGCGGTGGGCGGCGTGCTGGATACCCGGTACTATCTGCACATGCGGCAGCCCAGCACCGGCGAAACGAGGCTGCTGGTGTACGACACCGAACGGCAGCTCTGGCACGAGGAGGACGTGGCCGGGGACAGCGAAGCCGAGGGCTGGGCTATGTGCTCCACAGGGCGGCAGCTCTACCAATGGGACGGCGCAAGCCTCTGGGCCACAGAGCCGAACCGCGAGGCCGACCGGGACACCGACGAGGCCAAAGCGGCGCTGGAAAAGAATGTGGCCTTCGACGCGGTGACCGGCGACATCGGCCTGAACACCCCGGCGGACAAATATGTGAGCCGGGTGACGCTGCGGGTGGATGCGCTGTCCTACAGCGTGGTGAAGCTGCAAGCCAGCTACGACGGCGGGGCGTGGGAGACGCTGGGCGAGGCAGCGGTGCTGAACAAATACACGCGGGTCAACCTGCCCTTTGGGCCAACACGGCACGACACGATGCGCTTGCGGCTGACCGGAACGGGGCAGATCGCGGTGCGGAGCGTCGCCTTTACCATGGCGGACAGCCGGGGCAACCGGGTGGCCGGCGGAGAACCGAGGAACTGATATGGCGGATATTACACGCTTAGGCGAGATCAGCTTGCCGAAGTTGAGCGAAGACATGAACCCGGAGGATGCGCGGGCCATCAACAACTACCTGATGCAGCTCCGGGATCAGATGCTGTACATGATGCAGAATCTGGACGAGACGAATTTTTCCGACACCATGCGGGACAAGCTCACCGCAATGGGGTTAAAGGTGGATTAAACCTCTCGGCGCGCGGGCAGCGGGCTTGCCCTCTCAGCGCGCAGTCCGCCTGACGGCGGCGCTGCTTGCAGCTCCCCCAGAGATGGGAGCTCTGCTTAGAGGAACCCCACAGGCGCTGCGCGCCAGCTCCCCGATGGGGAGCAGTTAAAAATGGAAGGAGACAAGACAAATGGCAAGTGGACAATGGTGGGAATACTGGATTCCCGGATGGAGCGCTGTACGGATAACGCAGGACGTGGTCAACGCGGGAAAGAACTACATAGACAACCGCAAGGCCAGCAACACCGCAACGACGAACCGGGTGAATGCGGCGCAGAGCAACCTGAACAGCCTGAAGAGCCAGATGCCGGGCGCGTACAAAAGCGAGTACGGCAGCCAGATCGGCAGCACGCAGAGCGAACTGAACGACCTGACGAAAAAGGGCTTTTCCTACGACTACACGAAGGACAACGCCTACCAGCAGTACAAGAACCGCTACACCCGCGGCGCAGAGCTGGCCAGCGAGGACGCCACGGCACAGGCGGCGGGCAAGACCGGCGGCTACGGCAACAGCTGGGCCAGCACCAACGGGCAGACGGCCTATCAGAGCACCATGGCGGGGCTGAGCAACGCGGTGGATGACCTGTACAGCCAAGCCTTCGACGAGTACACCTCGAAGAAGAACGACCTGACCACCCGGCTGGAAGCATTGCAGAAGCAGGAGCAGCTGGCGCAGGATGCCTATAACACGAAGCTGAACAATTACTATAGCCAGCTCAACAACGCACAGGCCGAATACGCCGACGCGGTGGGCGAGAAGCAGCAGAACACGGCCAACAAGACGAAGTTCTGGGGGAACGTGGCACAGGTGGGTGCGATGGCGCTGCCGTGGGTGCTGCGGGCGATGGGCGTGCCGATCTGAGTGGCTTGGAAGGAGTGTGACGATATGCTTTTTGATACGTTGAAGCGGAAGAACAAGGCGGAGCAGGAAGAACAGGAATGGAATGCCAACCGCCCGGCGGACTATGTGAGACAGAACAAGGAGGCTATGGACGCGCTGACCGGGGAGATCGGCAGCGGGTACGATGGGAGCGAGCTGGCGAAGGCTTACCAGCAGTACCGCGACCAGACCGCCGACGCGGCAGCGGCGGCCGCCGACAACACGCGGGCCAACGCGGCGGCGCTGAGCAGCGGGTACGGCAACAGCTGGGCGGACAGCTTGGTAGCACAGGGACAGGGCGCGGCCACCGCGAACATGGACGCCGCCCTGACAGCCCTGCGCAGCCGGGCCCTGAGTGAATACAAGAACCGGCAGAGCGGGCTGGTGGAAGCCCTTTCCGGGATGGGAAACACCGAAGCGCTGGATCGCTCGGCATACGGCTCGAACCTTTCGAACTGGTACAACCGGCAGAATTTTTTAGCCAACCAGAGCGCACAGGCCCGGAACGAGAACGACAACTACTGGAACAACCTCTGGAACGGCATCCGAACCGTGGGCAATGTGGCCAAGAGCGCCTACGACGGATACATGGGGTACACGCAGCAGCAGTGGGAAAATGAGTTTGCGCGGGAACAGTGGGAGTACAACAAGAACCGCACCGATCAGAGCGACGCCCTGAGCGCCTACCAACAGGCATTCAACCTGTACACGCAGGGCGCGGGCGACGCGGCCAGCGACGTGCTGACCCGGTACGGCCTGAACGCGGACGCCTTCGCGAATTACACCGGCGCACCCATCACGCGGGACGATCAGGCGAGTGTGCTGAGCACCGCGGCTTCTCTGGTGGCAAGCGGAAATCAGGAAGCAGCGGCCAACCTGCTGAAGATGTACGGCATGGACGCCAGCGCAGCGGGCAATTACGGCACGCTGACGAGCCGACTGCTTTCCACCGCTGCGGCCAAGGCGGCGGCCACCAAGACGGGCAGCAGTTCGGGCTCCGGGAGAAGATCTTCGGGCAGAAGCGGCAGCTCCGGCACAGCAAGCGGATACACCACCAGCCAGCTCACGAGCATGGCCAACAAATTTTCCAGCATGAAGGACACGAATCCGCTCTACAGCCATTACAAGGAGGTTCTGACCGATGCGGGATGGTTGGAACCGGAGACGGTGAGCGGCACCACAGGGACGCTTACGGCCCCGCCGACGGTGGAACCATATACCCCGGCCAGCTCGAAGCTGCGGCTCTCGAACACCGGAAATTACACGACGCAGAAGGCAACGAGTGGGCAGACGAGTAACACAAGCACCGGAATGCCGTACAGCAACGCCCTGAGCTACGCAAAGGGCTGGAAGGCGAAGGGTCTGAACGCCAACGAGATCGCGACCCGGCTGATGAACATGGGCGCGTCGGACGACGTGATCGACAAAGCAATGCTGAACGCAGGATTTTAAGGAGGATGTAGGATGGCATGGAAGGCAGGAAGTGCGGCTGCGCTGCGGGCGCAGAAAGAAAAAGGCCGGCACCAGAATCAGGAAACGACAGCGGCGAGCACGCCCGCAAAGGCCACACAGACTTCGACGGCTGCGGGTGGCTGGGCAAAGGGCAGCGCGGCAGCATTGCGGGAACAGAAGCAGACAGAAGCGGCAAATATCGACCTGACCTCGAAGGCATTTGACGAATACCGGGCAAACAACAATCTGGGGTTTGCGGACGAGATGGACAGCCGGAGGGACTGGCTGAACCAGCAGGACATGGGCACCAAGGACATTTACAAGGATGTGAACCGCTGGAAAGACACCGACGACAACCGGAACCTTTCTGAGGCGGTGAAGCGCATCGACGGGACTCATGGCGCTT
>ENA-UOJA01001363-UOJA01001363.1-human-gut-metagenome-genome-assembly--contig:-C19-NODE-1363-length-20246-cov-6.567778_pt1 | contig 20246 bp, 15 predicted proteins | sample MGYA00242337_ERZ723884 | MGnify/ENA metagenome assembly ERZ723884
GGAAAGCCTGCACCGTGTCAGGAAACCCCGCGCTTTCAAGCGCGGGTTGTTTAGACAAAAGCATCAGATATCGAAAAGTTTCTCCAATGCATCGCGGTCACGGGCGAGTTCCGGATGTTCCGAAAGCACGATCATGAGCTTAAGACGAGCCTTGGCGGCAGAGAGCTCTCCTCCCATCGCAAGTCCGGCCCGACGCGTGTCCGTGACACTGCCCGGATAACCGTAGACGTCAAGCACGCGGCCGCCCGGCGTACGTGTTGTCAGCACAACGGCAACGCCCTTTTTGACGGCATCTTCAATGCCGGGCACCATGGGCGGCGGGACATTTCCGCGGCCGAAGCCTTCAATCACGATACCCTTGACACCCTGACTCACGGCAAAGTCGATGTAGTCGCGGGTCGAACCCGTCATGCACTTAATAAGGTCCACGCGGGCCGTAAGTGCCTTCGGGGCAAAGCGCTTTACTCCCAGAGGCTTTCTGCGCATCACGATCTTGTCGAGATCCACATAACCCACGGGGCCCCACCAGGGCGACTGGAAGGTTGCGGGATTGGCCGAATGCGTTTTCATTACTTCGCCCGGTACATGCAGTGTTTCGTTCAGACACACCAGCACACCCATGCCGACGGCTTCCTGACTGGCCGCCGTCTTGACGGAGCAGTAAATATTCATGGGACCGTCAGGGCTCGTGTCGCCTGCGCCGCGCATGGCTGCCGTGCAGACAACGGGCTTGGGGCTTGTGTGCAGCAGATCCAGGAAAAAGCTTGTTTCTTCAAGCGTATCCGTACCGTGCGTCACAATCACGCCCGCCACATCGTCGCGTGCGAGTTCCTTTTCAATCCGCACATGCAGATCCCACATGTTCTGCGGCGTCATCCCAGGCGAAGCGATATTGGAAAACTGAATAAATTCCAAAGGTGCTACCTCGCCCAACCCGGGCACTGCCGCCGCGAGATCTTCGCCGGTACAGGCCGGAACCAAGCCGTGACTTGCGGCATCGTACTTCATGGCAATGGTGCCGCCCGTTGCTACCACTACAACTTTTTTATCGATCATGTGTGCTCTCCGAAAAAGAAGCAATAAAAAGATTTCAGCGGACCGTCAGTCCGTGTTCCGTTGCCCGTGCATGCGCCGCTCTGACCTCTGCGCGTGCCTCAGCTTCCCTTTCAGCCAAAAGGGGCAGTGCACACAAAATCACGTCAGCAAAATGATTGACGTCTTCAAGCGTCAAAGCCGGATACACCACCCTCTGCAACTCTTCATTTGAAATAAAAAGCGACAGACAGCCCGTTGTACCGGGAATTGCACCGACGCCGCCCATCACCTCATGAATATCATCGCTCATAAAGGTGACGCCGCCGAGGTCTTCACTGGCAAAGCGGTTGATTTCAGCGGCGATTCTTACCTTTTCTTCTGACGTCACGGCCTGCGCAAGTTCTTGTCCAAGTGCGCTGATGCGCTCACCCATCTGACGCGTGAGATCGCGCATCGCGCCCTTTTTACGCCCGAGCAGTTCCCTCGGGTAAACAATGGGCAGCCCCAGATTCTGAGCCGACTTTAAAAGGCATTCACTCACCGTCACATTGTCGTCGCCGCTGTAGGCCCGCGTTACAAAGGTCGGTTCCTTAATGACGGGAGACACCGGTCCGGCACAGACCTTGCCTTCAACAAGAATCGTGGGCATCGCGTCAAGCCCGAGCCGCGCCATCATGGCGTTTTTCCCAGCAAGATTTACGTTGCCTTCAATATCTTCGTTGGGTCCGAGGCCGCCCGCTGCGGCGTTTACAACGGCCATCAGGGAGACATCCATCCCGTCAACATTGATCACGGTACCCAAAAGCCGTCCGATATTACCGGGCACTTCTTCGGTACCGAAGAGAAACTGCCCTGCCTCCGGAAGCTTTTCAAAACTGGCGACGGCAGCATTGGCGACAGCCGTCTGAAAGGCAACCGGCACTTCCATTGCTCCCTGCCCGAGGATACGGCCGAAAACCTTCATGGCCGTTGCCTGCGTGGTGATCGCCGAAAGCCCCACGGCCCGCTGCGCGAGTTCTGCTTCAAAGGACGTCACACCCCGCCTGGCTGCGGCAAAGGCCGAGCCTCCTGCGGCTGTATGGACGGTAAAGCCCCCTTCTTTCCCGGTTTTTACGTCAACACGTGAAATCGTGAGATCAATTCCGGTCGCGCGCTGCAGAATCATCAATACGGCCGCCAAACCGCCTGAATCATCCTGAATAAAGCCGCAATGGCTGTTGGCGTGTCCGCAGCCCGCGTGCCCCACAATTCCGAACCGTCCCTTGCCTGCCTTGCTGAGCGTCACCGTCATCACACATCTCCCTGTGTGTTGTTCAATCCTTCAAAACGGACTGAAGCCCAATCCGCTTTGAAGGCGGTACCCGGCAGGGAAAGCCGGATACCGTCACACTGAATGTACTACCTCGTTCTCATCAGAAGATCGTCAGAGCGCAGGTAATAAGGAAAGCCGCCAGGCACCCCGACAGAATCGAGGGGCGCTGGAAGGCATTGGCGGTTTTGAGGTCGCTTCCCGGAACAACCGGAATAACGGTTGCCAGAGCTGCCACAGGGCCGCCGGTGAGGAAGTACTGAATGAGCGACGCGCCGGAAGCAGCGGCAAAGCAGGCTGCAAACGGATCAGCACCGGTCTGCAGAACCACCTGCAGCATCGGAACGAGCACCGACACGGAGGCCGCGTAGGACTGGGTGAGGAAACCCGTAAGAAACGCCACACCGAAGAGAATAAGCACAGGCGAAACCGAGAGAATCGGACCCACGGCGTCACTCATGGTCTGCACGAGACCGATCTGCTTAATGACGGTGGACATAAAGAGAAAGCCGATCGTTGCCACAATGGGCGTTGCAATGAGGGACACCCCCTTCATCATGGCCGCTTCACCTTCGCGGGCGGGCATGCGGGCAAGAAGCATACAGACGATGGCGGCGGCAAGGCCCACGAGGAAAACCGGGAAGCCGAGCACGAACCCGACGAGCAGGATGATAAAGGGCAGGAATGCCTTACCGGAAGTCGTCGCATACGAGCGGCTTTCGATCTGAGCCATGATCTTGGCGCGTTCTTCAGGCGTGATCTTCACACCGCGGCGGCGCATATCGGCGTTGCAGCGGATGGCAGAAACCAGAAAAATCACCAGACAGGCAATAAGGCCGAGGACATTAAAAAGCCCGAAGCTGATGCCGGCCGTGGCAATGAGGGCCACCTGCGTGGGATGGGTGAAACCGGCGAGGTTGCCGATGTGACCGGCGTGTGCGCTGATACCGGCGCACTTATTGGGATCCACACCGAGACGCACCGCTGCCGGGCCGGTAATCACGGCCGTGATCACAGGCTGCGTAAAACCGGTCAGAGCACCGATCACGCCGGCGGCAATACCGCCCGCGGTACACACGCCGGTGCCGCCGCCGAGTTTATTGCCCACACGGACGATATCGCGGATGATGACGTCCATAAAGCCCGTGGCCTGCATGATGCCGATGAAAAGCAGAATACCCGTCATATCGGCAATCACAGGGTTCAGGCCCGAAATCACCATCTTGGCGATGGTCATGTCGGCCGAGCCCGCAATCGGAAAGCCCGCCACAAGCGCGGCAATCGTTGCGCCCGTAATGGCGGTAATGTAAATCGGAGTTTTGCCCGTAATCATCAGTAGCAAAGTCGCCACCATGATGATTTGGGCTATAGCGGATGCTGTCATTTTGTGTTTCTCCCGTGGTACGGGAAACCGGTGTCGGCCGGCTTCCGGATACGGATTTCATGAATGTTTTATGAAGTACTCCCACCCTTCGGAATGCTTCATTTTCATTATGAAATCTGAAACTTGCCGTTTCGTAAACGAAAGAAACAAAAAGATTACAGAAAAATTACAACGTGCTATGCAAGGGGATCGGCCGCAAGATCCCTGAGGATATAACCCACACCGGAATAGGCTGAAATCACGCCGCCTTCAAGCCCCGCCTCTTCGAGTTTGCGGCGGATGCGGGTAAAGGCCACCCGCAGATACTGCAACTCACCCACAGCGCTTGCCCCCCAGACGGCGTGCAGCAGATGCTCGTGCGTCATGACGGTGCCGGGCTCCTTCATCAAGGCCGCCATCAGGCGAAACTCGGTGTCTGCCAAATGAATCTCCGTGGCGCCGACCCAGACGCGCCGCGATGCGGTGTTAAGTTTCAGCGGCCCGTTCACAAGGTCTCCTTCGGTCTGCACAGGGGCTTTTCCCTGTGTGCGTCTGAGTACCGCCCGAATCCTCGCCACCAGTTCTTCGATGGAAAAGGGCTTTGTGACGTAGTCATCAGCCCCGGCGTTAAAGCCTTCCATTTTGTAGGCACGCTCGCCGTGCACCGACAAAAAGATGATCGGAACGTCGGAAAACCGGCGGATTTTCTGCGCACACTCGAGCCCGTCCATTCCCGGCATCATGATGTCCATGAGGATGAGATCAGGCCTGATGGCTTCTTTGGCCGAGAGAATCTCAAGCGCCTTAAAGCCGTCGGCCGCAGGCACCGTATCAAACCCGAAATCTTCGAGATTGCGGGCAACAAGACGCCGGATTTTCGTCTCATCGTCCACAATCATGATGGTCGGTTGTTCCTTCACTTCGCTTCCCCCAAAATACATTGGTTTCTCATACCGGGATGGAAACCGTAAAGGTTGTTGAAACACCGGGGGTACTGCGCACGCTCACCGTTCCGTTATGTGCTTCAACAATGCCTTTGACAATCGTAAGGCCAAGCCCTGCTCCTCCAGCCGCACGCCGTTTGGTCATGTCTCCCTGATAAAAGGGCTCAAAAATGTGTGTGAGCCGGTCTGAATCCATGCCGCATCCGAAATCCGTCACGTCCACACAGACTCTGCCGTCTTTGCTGAGGTGCACCGAAACCTTACAGCGCGCAGTTTCTTCTCCGGGCTTTTTGTAGCGCGCGGCATTGACAAACAGGTTAATCAGAATCTGCGTAAAGCGCGCAGGATCCACGCAGACCGCCTCGGCATCGGCTTCGATAACCCGTTCGACAACTATCGGATAGCGCGCACGGGTAAGACGTGCCGCACGGTCAATGAGGCTTGCGATCTGTACAACCTTTTTATCAAGCCGCATGACGCCCCCTTCAATACGGGAAACGTCAAGGAGGTCATCAATGAGCTGGCCGAGCCTCAAAGTCTCGTCCACAAGCTCCGCCGCATCAGACTCGCGCTCCTTTCTGTCCCCGTCCACGCCGTGGGCGATATTGGAAGCCAGAAGCCTTAACGCCGTAACCGGGGTTTTCAGTTCATGGGCCACAACGGAAACGAGATTTTCCTTCATGGCATCAAGCCCCGCTTCCCGGGAAATATCGCGGATAAGCCAACCGCTTCGCTCACCGGGAAAGCCCGGCAGGTCACTCACGACAAACCCCGTCACATCCAGTGTCTGCGTCACACCCTGCGCGGTGCGCCGCACAAGGCGGACATGGCTGAAGCTGCTGCCTTCCGGCATCTCGGTTCCGTAGCGCTTCTCGGTGAGTTCTCTACCACTGATGCCGACCAAACCTGCTCCGTCGTTTAAGAGCCGGCAGGCATATTCGTTGGCGTAAATGATGCGGCCGCTTTTTCCGCGGATCACCACCCCGTCGGTCATCGATTCAAAGACTGCGGCAAGCGTGGCATGCTCCTTGGCAAGCTGCCGCACCAGAGTGTCGTTGGCGAGAACAATCGCCAGGGAGTTTGCTAGGCGCCTTAACGAATCCACCCGATCAGTGGTCAGAAGCGGTTCCGTACGCACCGTGAGCCACCCGTAGGTGACGCCTGAGAGCTCAACGGCCATCAGCACTTTTTTACCGGCGGGCGGCTGTCCGGTTTCTGTTGCCGCCGTGAAGGTGAGATCAGGCAGCCCCAGAAGCAGTCCGAACTGATCCACGCTTGCCGCCACATGCGACTTAAGCCCGATACCGCGCTTGGTGTCGGCATCCTGCAGCGGCAGCAAAAGCCGCTGCAGCGCCCTCAGTTCCGAATTGCGTCCCAAAAGCCGCACCGTGCGCTCGTTCACCATATCCTCGAGGCTCGCGTTAAGCCGCTCCAGTTTTTTGCGGCCTTCGCTTACCGCACCGACCATTTGCTCAAAGGTCTGCCCCAATTCCGTGAGTTCTGAAACGCCGTCTTTTTCCAGTTGCTTTTGAATCGTATGAAAGCGCCCCGTCCGCCCAAACTGCTCCACCGCGCGCATGAGCGTGTTGACGGAGCGCGAAAGCGGCCTGTGCATGAGTGAGCCCACAATAAAGGTGAGGGCCACCGCCAGAAGCAGGAAAAACCCGGAGGTTTCAAGCGAAGCGAGCATGATGCGGTCTCTGACTTTCAGAGGCTCACTTAGAGCGACCGTCCAGCCCATGGTGCGCACCGATGCATAGGCCTTAATCTGTGCCACATCCCGTGTGCCTGCGGTACGGGTCAGGTATCCCGAAGGATCCTCTTTCAGTTTCGCGCGCGACTCGGCAATGCCTATGAGAGCCTGGTTACCATTGTCAGACGAAGCATCATTGAAACCGGCAACTGTCAGATCCTGTGCATCAACAACCACTCCGTCGAAGGCATGCTCACCGATCGCCACCCGCAACGTCTCTTCCACAAACTCCGTCGTGTAAAGTCCGAGTGACAACCTCCCCTTGCCTGATGTTTCTCCCTTCTGACGGACGCAGACAGCCACAAACGAGGGCAAACCCTCGATACGCAGAACTTCCGCGGCCCCTTGCGAAACAACACCTTCCGCGAGTTTTGTCAGCTCCTTTTTCAGCAAGGCTGACTGACTGTCAGACAACCGAGAGGAAAAAGCAATCAGTGCATCGTTGGAATCAAAAATGGCGGCTGCCGCCAGAGTACTGCGGCTGCTGTTGCGCACAAAGCGGTCAAGCTCAGCCTGCACGGCACGGGCGTTATCTCGGTCAAATCCGTGAACATCCGCGAGCACCTGCAGCACACGTCTGCCGGCCTCCACGTTGAGCCGGATGTTCTCCGCAATGTTTCTTGCCATGGCAAGCTGCGCGTCGTCAGCCGACTCCATGGCCCGCTGAATCTGCTGAGACTGAAAAAGCCCGAGCATGAAAATCGGAATGAGCGCCGTGCAGCAGAGCATCTTGATGATGTTGTTGCGGAAAGAATGCGGCTCAACGACCTCTTCCACGGGCGGGGCCGGGAGGTTGGCGAGATTGTCATACTTGACGGAACTCAGATAGTCGCGCTGCGGTGTCATGGAAATAACCGAAAACGGTCACAGGGAATGCCGCTCATTGTATCGGCACACAACTTTAAAGCGCTCCGCGATATCCTTCAGCAACAACACCTCCGGCAATCACCGTCATCTTCTGACGCCAAACTTCTAAAAAGAAACCCTTATTTCTCTTCCCTGAAATCAAACTGAAGACGGGCGGGATCGTCTCAAGAAGACCGCCCTGAAAGTGTGTTTATTCACGAAAAGCCCTTGCCTACACTCTTTTTTCAGAAACGGGCTGCAGGCCCCTCCTCACCCAACAACTGAAAAAGGACAGACATGACGAAAGCACTTTCCCGCCGCAGTTTCCTGCGCACAAGTCTTGCCGGCAGCGCCGCTGTGGCTGCGAGCCCCATGAGTTTTGCCGCGGGCGGCATCTATACACCCGGCACCTATTCAGCCAAGGCCAACGGCATCGGCGAAGTCATCGTCACGATGACCTTTGACTCAAACAAAATCACCGACGTCGTTTTAAACGTTGCCAATGAAACGCCCTCGATCGGTCAGGCGGCCGCAGGCGCCATCAAAAAGCTCCTTCTCACGCGCCAGAGCGCGCAGTTTGATGCCGTCTCGGGCGCAAGCATCACCTCGGCCGCGGTAAGTAAAGCCGCCGCCAAGTGTATTGCCCAGGCCAAAGGCGAAATCCCGGTTGAAGTCATTCAGACGGAAGCGAAAAAAGACGACGGCGACTGGCTCGGCAAAGAACCCGAAATCGCCGAAAACCAGATCAAGGCCACCCACACGGCCGACATCATTGTCGTGGGCTGCGGCACGGGCGGCATGTTTGCCGTGTGCGCCGCTGCTGAAGAAGGCGCCAAGGTAATCGGCATTGACCGCTTTGTCACCGGGACCGGCATCCGTGATGACCTCGGTGCCGTCAACTCGCGCTATCAAAAGAAATGGGGCACAAAGATTGACAAATGGGATTACGTGACGATGGCGACGCAGTACGCCGCAGGTCACATCAACCAAGACCTCGTCAAACTCTTCTGCGACAACTCCGGTGCCGTCATTGACTGGTACGGCGACCGTTTGGCCGAGCGCGGTGTGGAACTCTGGCATGAGTCCGGCGACAAGGTCGACGAATCGCGCTACCACCACTTTCCCACGGGGCACTCGCCGCGGTGGCGCACTTCTGACGACGGCACCGGTAAGCCCTTAGACGGCAACCGGATTCTCCATGACTACGCCGTCAAAAAGGGCGCGCGCTTTGACTACAACACCCGCATGGTCAAACTCATTAAGGACAAGGGCCGCGTCACAGGCTGCATCTGCGTCAACGCCGACGGCGATTACGTCCGATACCTCGCCAAAAAAGGCGTGGTGGTTGCGACCGGCGGCTACGCGCAGAATTACCCGATGATGCAGGCACTGCAGCCCTGGAATCTCAGAATCGTCGGCCGCACCCGCGCGATGCCGGGCGCGCACGGCGACGGTATCAAGGCCTGCCTCTGGGCGGGCGCCAAGATGGACGAAACCCACTCCATGATGATGTTTGACCGCACGGCGCTGCGGCGCGAGCAGACCCCGGGACCCGAGGTCTGCAAGTCCGGCGACAGCGGCTTTTTCTGGATGGGCTCCCAGCCCTGGCTTAAGGTGAACGGCGACGGCAGACGCTTCATTAACGAGTCCGGCACCTACGAAAACATCCTGCACGCCGACGAGTACCAAAAGGGCCACGTGCACTACGTGATCTTTGACAGCAACTGGACCAAGTGCGTGGCGCAATTCAAGATGCACGGCTGCTCACGGCTCGTCCCCTTTGAAAACGGCGCTGATCCCAACATCCCGTATCAGACGATCCGCGACAAGATGCTGCCGGATCTGATTGCCAAAAAGTTCGTGATCAAGGCCGATACGCTTGAAGAACTCGCCCGCGGGCTGGGATTACCGGAAAAAACGTTCAAGGAAACGGTCGCGCGCTACAACAAACTCGTCGCGGCGGGTGAGGACACCGACTACGGCAAGGAGAAATTCCGGCTGTCTCCGGTGAACCAGGGCCCCTATTACGGCGCCAAAACCACCGGTCAGATTCTCTGCACGATGGACGGCATTCAGATCGACACGCACATGAACGCCATTGACACGGAAGGCAATCCCATTGCGGGCCTGTACGTGGTCGGTAACGACAGCGGCAGCTACTTTGCCAACGAATACCCGAACCTTTCAACGGGTATGGCCTGCGGCCGCACCGTGACCTGCGGGCGTCTTGTCGGACAGTATCTCGCCAAGCTCTGACGCCGGCGGACAAACGCCGCCTGAATCACTTCAGACGGCGTCCCCAAACAATCCTTCTCCTCTCTTTTCGGTCTGCCGGTGTTTACGCACGGCAGACCGCTTTTTTCCCACGGCACCCGAGGCGCACCTCTTACCGCGTCGCGCATCGACTGCGGCAGTTCCCGTCCCGAAGACCCCATGCCCGCGGAAGGCATTGCACCCATACCGGTCATACCGCCCATGCCAGGCATCTGATCGCGGCTTCGGTCATCGTCATGGACTCGACCGTATCGTAGTTGCGCTTCTGGGGATTCAGTTTGGCAATCACCGTCACGCCATCCCTGGCAAGCACTTCGACGTCAGCATCAGCGGCCGTGTAGTTGGGGCCTCTCACCTCCTTCCAGTTCACATAGAGGATCACGACGTCCCCGAAGGCCGTCGTGTCGCCGGTGCGCATCGCGAGCGTTTTTTCAACGGAGGCCGTGGAAACCGCGACCGCAGCAAAGACTGTTACCACAGCGCCCAGGTGAATGAGTGTGACGCCCGCCGTACGCAACCCGAAGTGCCCGGCTTTTGCGGCAGCAACCGCCGACACAATGACGCCTGCCGCCGCCCAAACCGCAAGAAACACGCCTAACCTGAATTTTGCACCAGTCTGATTTTTCAGAAAGGCAGGCTAATTCGAGGCAAAAAATCGAGAAAAATCTGTCCGCTCCCTTAATTTTCTTCATGCAGGGTTTTGCGCAGAGCCCCTTATGAAACCGTTGTCTTGCCTGGTAGTGTTGGCAGGCACCGATGCCGATCACGGCACTGGGTACCCCATCAACCCAGGGAACTGTTTTCTTACTGACAAGATGCGCGTATTTCTGATCGGGAGCCGGTTTTTCAACAGGGCACCAGAACTTACAGTCAAAGGTGTCGAAGTACTGTTGTTCAGCAACCTTGGCGTTGTAGGCCATCATCTGCCCGGCCGACCAGGTGTAATACGCATCCTTGGAGGCGTTATCAGCAAATTTGGCAGAAAACGAACGGCCTGTCTGCATGGTCAACAACAATCAAAACTACTCAGACGCAGAACATTACAGGAAAGCCCGCATTTCTCCCCGCCTTGACGGGGAATCCTGCGGGCATTTCTTTGACGCGGCACTGACGGAGCCGCTCAGACAGAAAGCGGCTCCTCTCAGGACTTACGCCCAGGCTTTGACCGCTGCCGCGGCGCGTCCGGCTTCGCGGCCGTTCACAAGGCAATCGAGCACGGCGCAGGCGCCGATTCTCACCGCACCGTGAATGCCGCCCACAAATTCCCCGGCCGCAAAAAGCCCGGGGATGGGCTTGTCGTTCGTCACATCAAGCACAGCCGTATGAATGTCGGTTGCAACGCCGCCCATGCAGTGGTGCACCTTGGGACTCATGCGGGAGACGTAATAGGGCCCCTCTCCGATCGGTTTGGCGGCCTTATCAAAGGGGCGGCCGAAGTCGGTATCCTGCTTTTTCGCGAGCAGCGCGTTATAACGGGCAATCGTAGCCCTGAGTTCCCGCTCATTCATTTTGTAGGCGCGGGCCAAAGCGCGGGCATCGGCAAACTTTTCCACGGTTCCTGCGGCGAGCATCTTTGCAAAAAGTCCGGGCCGGAGGACTTCCAGGTGCCGCACACCGTCGTCATCGGCAAAAGCCAAAGCTTCGCCTCCGGCATTGATGACGTTCAGAATCGCATCGGTGCAGAGCTTGCGGTCACCGAATTCGTTCACAAAACGCTTACCTGTGAGGCTTGAAACCCAAAAGCCGAAAAGCATTGCGGAAATCGAGGCAAAGTGCGTGGCAATGCCCATCCCCTGCTCCTTGGGAGAACACGAGGGCAGACACTGAATCCAATCAGCCTGAATCACACGGGCGCCGATGCGGCTTACTTCACGCCAGGCTTCTGCGGTCGCACCGGGCTGGTTTGTGGTGAGAAACTTTTCCCCGAGCTTGGGATCAAGGAGCTTGCGGTATGTGACGTCCGCACCGAACCCGCCGCAGGCAAGAATCACGGCTTTGCGAGCGCCGATGCGCTTCACCCTGCCGCTTTTGGCGTCCCCGAACTCATAGTCCTCACGGACCTCAATGCCCGTGACGCGGCCGGCATCGGACCTGAGAATTTTCTCCATGAAAACACCGGTACGGATTTCGGTGCCAAGCTTTTCGAGTTTGGCAACAGCCGGAACGATGATCCCCTGGCCAGTCCCCTGCTTGGTGATCATGCAGCGCGAGGCCGAGTGGCCGCCCTTGCCGGTTAAGTGTTCGTTCCATTCAACGCCGATGTAGCGCCGCGTCCACTCAAAGGTGTCTGAAGCCTTTTCGCAGACAAAACGGATGTGGTCGGGATCACCTAAGCCCAGCCCGATGCGGGTCATGTCGGCCATGAGTTGTGCGGGCGAATCCTTGATGCCCTGCTCTTTCTGTACGCTTGAACCCGGCACGGCCATCATGCCGCCAGAAAGCGAGGAATTGCCGCCCACAAAGGCCATCTTATCGATGACAAGGACATCGGCGCCGGCCTCACGGGCCGCAAGTGCTGCGGCAAGCCCGGCAAACCCGGAACCCACGACAACGACATCGTGCATTTCGTCAAACTTGGGTTTACCGGCAGCGTTTGCTGCGGGGACGGCCGCAACAGCTGCCGTCAGGGCAGCTCCCTGAATCAGACGGCGGCGGGAGAGTTCTGTCATGGTTGACTCCTTCTGTATTGTCTTTGCGTGTCCACACGGGGTGCGGACGATGTAGCGCGGGTTTTACGCGCTTTCACGGTAAATGTCATCCGAAATCTTTGCCGTAAAGCTCACTTGACACAAGTGCGCCATGGTCGGCACGATGATGGGAAACGTACCCACAGGAGAAAAGACCCTGCAGTATCAGTGCAAAGTTACGGTCCTCGAGACGAAGTGTTTTCCGGATCTGCAGAAGAAGTTTCTCGCCGATCCCGAAAGCGGCCCCTGTCCCTGCTTTAAAGCCGGACAGGAGTTTCTGTTTGAACGTACGCCGGAAAACGACGGCTTCTATCATCTCGGTCAGGCTACGCGCGTGGGCGGCGGCAACTGGCCGTGCGCGGAAGCCTGGTACGCGGTGAGCCGCTACATCTACGCGGCGCTTCAGGGAGGGGCCATCATGCGCAAGTGGACCAACGACGACCGCATGATGATCGCCTGCTGCAACGACGGCACGCGTCCGGTGATTTTCAAAATTGAGAGCATTGATATTCCGGAAACGGAAGAAGAGCGTGAGTGGCTCGCAAAGCAAAACTTCCGCAACACAAAAGACAACGCCTACACGGGCTGATGCTCCGACGCACCCCGGGAAACAAAGCGTTCCGTCTCCGCGCACCAGATGAGAGGAAAGACCGGAACGCCTTTCTCCGCCGGCCGCTGCGCAATCCGGCGTTCAAGGGCGGATAAAGCTGTCTCAACGTCTTCCTCCAAGACCACCCAGGCAAAAAGAAACACGGCAGGGCGCTTTTGGAAACCAAGTCTCAGTTCCAAGGGATCCGTGTCCGTTGAAACCTCAACGGCAAAAACGTGATCGGCAAGCAGGACCGCGAGATACCGCAGACAGTAAAAAGCGTCAGTCACCGAAAAACCTCTGCCGGGAAATTCCGTTGGTGAGCATTGTCAGGTAGTCGGCGGCAGCCAGGGGATCGGACGGTACGTCTTCAGCCCGAGCCCAGCCCGCAAACATGGTCCGGCCGAGCAACCGGTGGGCGCGGCTTGCCAGCATCGCCCTGCGCCCTTCGGCGTTGGGCCAGGTAAGCGTCACCATGCGGTCCCGGTCCACGCTTTTAATTGTGTAAAACCCGGCCTGCGCCATCAGAAGCTCGATGCGGAAGTCGCGGTCTGTCTTGTGCTCGGTGAGTTCCTTTTTCGTGAGCCTTATGGTATCCGTGAGCGTCAGGATATTGCGCTCAAGCCAGACATCCCGAAATTTCAGAACGACCGTGCGCTGCCGCCCGTAGCACTGCCAGTCCACATCCACCCGTTCATGCGGATCGCGAAGGTAAGACATCACCATCCAGGGACACAGCACCGGCGGCTTTTCCTCAAAAGAAAAGCGCCAGCCTCCGTACCAGGCTTCAAGGCGATCCATGACGTCTACCGGCGTTAAGCCTGTCGTTTGCGCCGCCCGTTGAACCCACGGCAAAAAAGTGGTTTCAAGATCTTTGCGCGTAAAGCCGACGATGTCACTTGTGTCCGCGTCAAACGTAATGTCGGTAAGCCACCGGAACACCCAGTCAAAACCCGTCGTAATGTACCTGGTGGTTCCGGTCATCAGCAAAAACCGCAGGCGGTCTTCGTGCTCTCGGAGGCATTCGAAAAACGCCGTGTATTCCGAGGCTATTTCGCTTCGAAACCCATGGCTGTCAGCCGTGTCAATAAACGGGAACTCGAAATCATCGATAAGAAGCACGATGCTTTGGGGCGCCTGTCTTTCAAGCCACCGCCCGAAGGCATACCAAAAGGAGCGGCTGCCGACGTCATCCTGCCGGTTAAAACCGTACGGCTCAAAGGTCCGAAGGATGTAGGACTGCAGTCTTTTCCGTCTTCGTCTGATGAGAAATGCGAGCACAGACTCATGTGCTGGATTTCCACGACTTCGCAGGGCTTCTCGTGCCAGAGGCCTTCGCCGGCAAGCCCTTCAAACACCGCGGCACCCTCCTTAAAAAGCGCCTTCAGTGTGGTCAAAAGAAACGTGCGGCCGAACATTCTCGGGCGCCGAGATAAAAGAGTCCAGGTTTACGGGCAGCAAGCTCCGCAATTTGCACGGAGCGGTCGCAGTAGAGTTCACCGACCTTACGCAGGGCCGGAAAATCGGAAAACGTGGGAAGCAGCGGAAGATCAGTGTGATTAAACGGCATGCTTTTGAACCTTGATTATTTGTTCAGGAAACAAACAGGCTAAACGGCCGTTTACCGCCATGCATGCTTGAGCATTAAAAAAAGCTGAACCATTCTTCAAATAAAGCACGGTCTGTTTGTAAGGTTAGTTCCTTATTAACTTCTATTAAGCCTTTCGCACTATGTCCCCGTTTTTTCTCAGGGTTATCCCACCCTAATCCCTTTGCATGTGTACATTTTGTTGTCTCCTCATGTTCTGCTGTTAATAATGAGGGGCCTGATGAAAAAGGGCCCGCTGGCTTTTTCAGGAAAGGCTTTTGTGCTTATCCTGCACCGGCGGATAGCAAAGAATTCATATTTTGGAGATCTCCTCAAATGAAAAAGACTCTTGCTGCAGCTGCAGTTCTCGGCGCCTTCGCCGGTTCCGCTCTCGCTGCCGATGTCACGCTTTACGGCGTTGTTGACCTTGGTCTGCAGTACACCCACTCCGATCCGGACACGGCTGCCGGCGCTACCGACAAGCTGCAGATGGCTTCCGGTTCTGAAGCAGGTCCCCGTTTCGGCCTGAAGGGTGTTGAACAGCTCGGTAACGGCGTGGAAGTCGGTTTCGTTCTCGAAAACGGCTTCAGCGCTGATACCGGTGCTCTCGGCAACAACAACCGCCTCTTCGGCCGTCAGTCCACAGTTTTCATCCGCGGTTCCTTCGGTGAAATCGCCTTCGGCCGCATGGGCCAGCTCACGAGCGGCAACGGCTCCTACGGTCTCACCGGTAACCTCTCTCCGTTCGGCACCAGCTGGGGTGGTTCTGTTGAAGGCTCCACCTACATGGTCGGCTACAACCGCATGGACAACACCGTTGTCTATAAGACCCCGACTTTCGGCGGCTTCACCGTTTATGCTCAGTACTCCTCTGACATGAACACCCTTGTCCAGGACACGACCGAAAACAAGGGCAACTCCAACCGCTACTACGCCTTGGGCGCCACATTCAATGCCGGTGCTCTCAATCTCGTCGGCACTGTTGATTCCTACAACTGGGATTCCAGCAACGGCAAGATGGAACAGCTCGATGACGGTCTGACCGTCACCCTCGGCGGTTCCTATGACTTCGGTGTTGCCAAGGCCTACCTCGGTGCTCAGTACTTTGACAACATGCTCGCCGGCACCGGCGACGCTGCTGCAAAGACCCTTGACGGCTACGGCTTTGCCTCTGCCTGGAGTGCTCTCCAGCAGGCCAAGGGCTTTGGCGCAATGGCCGGTGTGGGTGCACCGGTTGCCGGCGGTACCGCCATGTTCGCTGTCGGCTACGCCAAAGCTGAAGAAGCAACCGACAATGCTGCAACCAAAGACTACGAAGTTACCCGTTTGGGCGTTTCTGCCGGCTATAACTACGCTCTGAGCAAGCGCACCGACGTCTACGCCGTTGCTGCCTACTACCAGGACGATCAGGACACCGGTAAGACCTCCACGAAGCCGACGACCACCAATGTCTTCGTCGGTATGCGTCACACGTTCTGATTTAAGTCGAAATTAGCGACTTGAGTTGAACCAGAACTCCCCTTGAGGCTTTACGCTGTCAAGGGGAGTTTTTTATAGCTGAAAACCGCGCCACAACTGGATTTTCAAGCGACTGTGCAATTTGTGTCTCAGGGTTAATACTGTAGGCGTTTTAACAAATCTGCGAATATTTGTAGGCAGTAATGATTAAACACATAATGGTGATGCCTAGAAAGGCCCGCTGGCGGCCGCTTTTACTGCAAGAGTTTGAAGCGGCATGACTACACCGGCGGCTAGCTAAGAATTTTGGAGATCTCCTAAAATGAAAAAGACACTTGCTGCAGTTGCTGTTCTCGGCGCCTTTGCCGGTTCCGCTGTCGCTGCTGACGTGACCCTTTACGGTTTGGTCGATTATTCTTTGAAGTATCAGCATCTCGATGCTGACGTTGCCAATGTTGATGCCACTGACACCACCCAGATGGCCAGCGGTGCCAACAGTATGTCCCGCTTCGGCCTTAAGGGCACCGAAGACCTCGGTAACGGCGTGAAGGTTGGATTCGTTCTCGAAAACGGTTTCAATAGCGATGACGGCTCGCTTAACTCTTCCGGTGACATCTTTGACCGTGAATCGCAGCTCTTCGTTGAAGGCTCCTTCGGTCGCGTTGCTTTCGGTCGTGTCGGACAGCTCGCCAGCGCTAACGGCACCTATGGCCTGATGGGCGTTACCGGCCCGTTCTCTTCCGGCTGGGGTGATGCCACTGCCGGTCTGAAGTACGTCAACGCAAACGGCTATGGCCGCTATGACAACGCGATCACCTACGTGACTCCGTCCTTTGGCGGTCTGACCGTTTACGCTCAGTATTCTTCCAGCGTCAGCAGCACCGGCACGGAAAATGAATCTGACACCGACCGTGCTTACGGCATTGGTGCCAAGTTTGTTGGCGCCGGCCTCACCCTCGTTGGTGTTGTGGACAGCACCAATTACCAGTCTTTCGGCAAGGGCGCTGTGTCCAAGGACATGGACGATGCCCTGACGGTTACCCTCGGCGGTAATTACGACTTCCAGGTTGCCAAGGTCTACTTCGGCGGCCAGTACTTCACCAATGCCAAGAAGGTTGGTCAGAAGAACGTCTCTGCCACCAGCACAATGGAAAAGGGCTACGACTTCCAAACGACCTACAACGGTGCTGACGGCTTCGGCCTCGGCCTCGGTGTCGGCGTTCCTGTCATGGGCGGTACCTTCGGTGCTTATGCCGGCTACATGAAGGCCGATGCTGTTGACTCTACAACTGCCGATATGAGCGTCAAGCGCATGATCGGTGCTGTCGGTTACACCTACAGCTTCAGCAAGCGCACCAGCATCTACACGACGGCCAGCTACACCAAGGACAAGGTTGAATACGCTGATTCCACCGAGGATCGCGATCCTTCCTCCGTCGAAGTCCTGCTCGGCATGATCCACAAGTTCTAATCCGACTTGCGTGATTGCTGATAAGCCCTGCCCCTCGTGACAGGGCTTAAAAAGGAAAGCTCCCAAGCCGCAAGGTTCGGGAGCTTTTTCGTTGCCCGTCAGTTTCAGAGTCCGATGCTTCCCACGCCCTCTTCATCCACGGAGATCTCCGTACCATAGGATTTGGAGAGCTCAGCCAAATAAAGCATCGGTTCCCTCGCCCTGGTTAACCGCGGCAGCCCCCGCTGCGACCGAGGCAACTTCTGCCCCAAATCCACGGGATAGAGCTTCACTTCCGTCACGCGCCCATTGTCCACCGTAAAGCCCGGCAGCACCGCGCGCCAAATGTTTTCCTGCACAACGTAACCACGCGTGCCGTTAAGGCTTCTCTGGTCCATGTATTCGCCGACCTTCGTCTCCGGCGTAAAGCCCTTGTTTAAGAAGGCGTCCGCCGGCTGCACCGCAACGGTCTCGGTCTCAAAGATGAAGTTACCGATACTGTAGAAAATGACGCCGCCCCTGTAGAGTTCAATGCCGCGCATCTCATGGGGCCCGTGCCCGATGACGGCGTTTGCCCCGGCATCAATCACGGCGTGTGCAAAGGTTTCAAGAAACTCTGCGGGTTCGTTACTCTTCCGTGCCCGCATCTCGTGAGCGTGCAGGCTCACGAGAACCACGTCGGCCTGGCGACGTGCTTCCTGCACTTCTGCCGTAATGCGAGCGAGGTCCCTGCTGTTTGGAACCGTCTCCACGTGTTCGGCGCCGTCGGTCAGTCGAAACTCAATGTTTCCGAGCGTAAGGGAACCTTCCGGGAAGGGATTGGTGTAGCCGTTAGCAATCGAAAGTTCTTTGGCGGCATTAATGAGCGTCACGTCCGCCAATTCTTTGGCCATTGCAAAGTGTTGGGCATTGACGTGGTGGATGCGCTTAAAGCGTAAAGGATTCAAACCGGGCCGCCCCTTCACATCGGGCCCCTGGGTGCCAGCGGCAGCTTCCGGCGCAAAGGTCGCGGTAACACCAATCATTGCAACGCGGCCCTTAGGTGTTTCAAGCATGGCTGCGCGCGTAGCGTCCGTGAGGTTGCGGCCGGTGCCCGCATAGACCATTTGGCGCTCTTCAAGGTGCCGCAGCGTCGCCAGGACCCCGTCCTGGCTGTAGTCACCGGTGTGGTTGTTCGCGGTATTAAAGAGGTTAAACCCAAAGCGCCGGATATCGTCCAAGGTTTCCGGCGGCGACATCGCCCAGGTGCCGCCGCTTGTAGCCGCAGGCGTTCCCTCGTGCCACTGAAAGGTGGACTCGAGGTTGACAAAGGCCGCGTCAAAGGTACGGATGAGCCCCGCGAGTTCCTCAAACCCTTCGTAACCCTTTTCGGGCAGCCGGCGCGTGATAAAACTGTCACCCGCCGCAATAATCCGGACAGCCATAACCTCTTCTCCTTTGTGTTGCTACAGAGAAGAGATTAGCAAAAGCGGTTAACTCGTGCCGCCCGTCATTTTGAGGAAGTTCGCGAGCATCTCGTGCCCGTATTCACTCGCAACCGACTCGGGATGAAACTGCACGCCTTCAACCATGAGTTCCTTATGCCGCACGCCCTGAATCTCGCCGTCGTCACTGACCGCCGAAATTTCAAGGCACGCCGGGCACGTTGCGCGGTCAATCACAAGCGAGTGGTAGCGCGCAACCGTGATTTTTTCAGGAAGCCCCGCAAAAACGCCCTTGCCGTCGGCGGTAATCACGTCGGTCTTTCCGTGCATGAGGCGCTTGGCGCGCACAATGGTTCCGCCGAAGGCTTCTCCGATTGCCTGATGCCCCAGACACACTCCGAGAACCGGGACCTTCCCGGCAAAATATTTGATCGCCTCAAGGCTTACGCCGGCTTCTTTCGGAGAACAGGGACCGGGCGACACACAGACGCGGTCCGGGTGCATGGCAGCCAGGGCCGCCACGTCTGCCGCATCGTTACGCACCACCCGCACGTCTTCGCCGAGCTCCCCGAAGTACTGCACGAGGTTATAGGTAAAGCTGTCGTAGTTATCGATCATCAAAAGCATTTTCTAGTTCCCCTGCAGGCCGAATTCGGCTTCTTCTGCGGCGCGCAGCACGGCGCGCGCCTTCATCTCGGTTTCCTTCCACTCAAATTCCGGGACGGAGTCCGCCACAATACCGGCGGCCGCCTGCGCGTAAAGCACCTTGTTTTTAATCACCGCGGTGCGGATCGCAATCGCCATATCCATTTCGCCCGCGTAAGAGAAGTACCCCACGGCGCCGCCGTAGATGCCGCGCTTCACCGGTTCCAATTCATCGATGATTTCCATCGCGCGGATTTTCGGAGCGCCCGTGAGTGTCCCCGCCGGGAATGTCGCCTTTAAAACGTCCATCGGGGTCATGCCGTCCTTCATTTCGCCTTCAACGTGGCTCACCAGATGCTGCACCTGAGAGTACCGTTCAATGGCGTACTGTTCCGTCACATGCACGGTCCCCGTCTTGGCGATGCGCCCGATGTCGTTTCTCGCCAAATCAATAAGCATTAAGTGTTCGGCACGCTCTTTGGGATCATTTTTGAGTTCTTGAGCCAACGCCGCGTCTTTTTCAGGCGTCGCTCCCCGGGCGCGGGTGCCTGCAATCGGACGGATGGCGGCAATAAAACGGCCGTCCCGCTTTTCCTCCCGCACGAGAATTTCGGGCGAGGCCCCCACCACGTAGAAGTCCCCGAAGTTGTAGTAGTACATGTAAGGGGACGGGTTCAACGTTCTCAGAGCCCGGTAAAGCGTGATCGGGTTTTCGGTAAAAGGCCGCTCAATACGCTGCCCGATCTGCACCTGCATCAGGTCCCCGGCGGCAATGTAGTCCTTGGCGCGGATCACGGCCTTTAAGTAGTCGTCCTTTTTAAAGGGGCGCTCGGCTTCGTGCGCGGTGCCCGCGCCGCTGTAGGGAGCCTGCACACTCTTAG
>ENA-UOJA01001369-UOJA01001369.1-human-gut-metagenome-genome-assembly--contig:-C19-NODE-1369-length-20179-cov-8.287020_pt1 | contig 20179 bp, 19 predicted proteins | sample MGYA00242337_ERZ723884 | MGnify/ENA metagenome assembly ERZ723884
GGTTAAGACGCCGCCCTCTCACGGCGGAAACAGGGGTTCGATTCCCCTACGAGCTGCTCTATTCAAATAGAATAGCCCAACCCGAAAAGAACTGTCACGCAGGTGACAGTTCTTTTTTGCTTGCAAAATAATATTTCAAAAATCACAAAAACGTCACATTGCCATAAATTAACACACACAAAGCTCCTCTATGATAAGACCATAACAAAGAAACAGTTCAGAGAGGAGAACAAATAAATGTTAAACAAAACAAAGAAAAGAATTTTATCAATCCTGCTGGCAGGAACAGTTGCAGCGGTGCCGGCTTATCATATGACACTTCTGACAGCAGAAGCCGCATCTACAGACCAGAGCACAAGTGACAGCAGCACGAGTGACAGCAACGCAAGTCAGGGCGAAAAACCGGATGGAGAACCACCGGAGGGAGGCGCACCGGACGGAGCACCAGGCGATGGAACAGCGCCAAGCGGAGATGGAACAGCGCCAAGCGGAGACGGAACCGCACCGAGCGGAGATGGAGCACCGGGCGGGGACGGAACTGCACCGGATGGAGAGCCGCCAGAGGGAGGCGCACCGGATGGAGCACCAGGCGGTGATATGGCAGGTGGAGCGCCGGGCGGCGGTTCCTCTTCAGCACCTACTGAGTATACAGCCGTGAATCATTATACAGAAGATACAACGGTAGAGGGGGAAACATTAGAGTCTACCGGAACAGACGAAAATGCAGTCTGGATTTCAGACGGAGCAACGGTAGGCTTCCGGAACATAGAGTTAAAACGTACCTCCGAGGACAGCACCGGAGGAGATAATTCCAGCTTTTATGGAGTCGGTGCAGGACTTTTAGTAACAGAAGGAACAGCATACATTGACAACAGTACGATTACAACAGATGCAGCCGGTGGTGCAGGTGTATTTGCTTACGGAGATGGTGTTGCATACGTGGCAGACACGACAATTCAGACCACGAAAGATACATCTGGTGGTATCCACGTGGCAGGTGGCGGTACGTTATATGCCTGGGATTTGAACGTGGAGACACAGGGGGCATCCTCCGCAGCCATCCGTTCTGACCGCGGAAGCGGAACTATGGTAGTAGACGGCGGAACTTACACTTCTAATGGAAGCGGTTCACCGGCAGTCTATACCACAGCAGACATTACTGTGCATGATGCTGCATTGACAGCGACCGGTTCTGAGGCAGTCTGCATTGAAGGATTAAATACACTTCGCCTGTTTGACTGTGATTTGACAGGAAATATGCCGGACAATGAACAGAATGACTGCACCTGGACAGTAATTTTATACCAGAGCATGTCCGGTGACAGTGAGGTCGGAAACAGTATCTTTTCCATGGAAGGCGGAAGCCTGACCAGCCAGAATGGCGGTTTATTCTATACCACCAACACAGAGTGTGACATTGTACTCTCCGGTGTACAGATAAATGCATCCGAGGATGATGATTTCCTGTTACAGGTAACCGGAAATACCAATGCAAGAGGCTGGGGAACAAGCGGTGCAAACGGCTCCCAGTGTACCTTTACCGGAATTTCCCAGGAGCTTGCCGGAGGAATTATCTATGACAGCATCAGCAGTCTTGATTTTTATCTGACAGATGGCAGTACACTGGCAGGTTACTTTGTGGATGATGAGACATGGGCAGGAGACGGCGGGGACGGTTACTGTAATGTTTATATCGATAGTGATTCCACCTGGACCGTAACAGCAGACAGCCTGGTAGACGCGCTTTACAACGCAGGAACCATTACAGATGAGGACGGAAATACCGTCACAATCAAGGGCGAGGATGGAACTGTTTATGTAGAAGGAAATAGTGCTTACACAATTACCGTTGCTTCCTATTCAACAGAGGACAACACTTCCGGTGCAGACACCATGACTTTCTGGAGCGATTATGAGGTAGCACGTCCGGCAGAGGTTGGCGGAACAGGAACTGTTTCCGTAGCAAACAATGAGACACAGGCAGCAGAGAATACAGACGCAAACGATAATACTGCAAATGCTGAGGAAACTGCGGATGCAGCACAGACAGAGGCAGAAAAGAAATCCAATGTCGTTCCGGTTGCAGCTGGCGTGGTAGTTGCAGCAGCCGTTGCAGGCGGTGTGGCAGCAGCCGTAAGAAAGAAGAAAAAGTAAGATGAAAACGGAATCCATGATAAAATGCTTGCATTCAGAAACAGAAAGTGGTAAAGTATATATGATACATGGTGACTAGATTGAGAGAGGGCATAAGTCCTCTCTCAATTCACGTTAAAAGGCAGACATAAGAGTCTGCCGGATGAAAACTGAATAAAGGAAGAAGGTGTAGATATGTCAAAACGTGAGGCGTATGAAGCGCGCACCGAAGAACTGATTACTCCCATTCTTGAGCGGATGCAGTTTGAACTGGTAGATGTGGAGTATGTAAAAGAAGGCGCAACCTGGTATCTGCGGGCTTATATTGACAAGGAAGGCGGTATCACGGTAAATGACTGTGAGGCAGTCGCAAGGGAAATGAACGAAATTCTTGACAGAGAGGATTACATTGAGGACTCTTATGTGTTCGAGGTAAGTTCCCCGGGGCTTGGCAGACCATTAAAGAAAGAAAAAGACTATGCACGTAGTATGGGAAAGGAACTTGAAATCCGGACCTACCGTGCAATTGACAAAAAAAAGGAATTTTACGGAATCTTAACATCATATGATGAGAAAACCGTAACGATAGAGACAGAAGATGGAAGCGAGCTGACATTGGAGAAAGCAGATATTGCGCTGATTCGACTGGCATTTGATTTTTAATAGAAAGAACGAGAAGAAAGTCCGTGAATACGGCAGAATGGAGGAAAAAATGAGCAGTAATAACGAGTTGTTGGAAGCACTTACCATATTGGAACAGGAGAAGAATATCAGCAAGGAAACATTGCTTGAGGCAATTGAAAATTCCCTTGTGACAGCCTGCAAGAACCATTTTGGAAAATCAGAAAACGTAAAGGTAAATATTGATCCGCAGACCTGTGAATTTCAGGTATATCAGGAGAAAACGGTTGTTGAAACCGTGGAGGACCCGGTAGAGCAGATCAGTCTTGTAAATGCCAAAATGATTAATTCCAAATATGAGCTTGGCGATGTGGTGAACGTGGAAGTAAAGTCCAAGGAGTTCGGACGCATTGCAACACAGAATGCCAAGAACGTGATTTTACAGAAAATCCGTGAGGAAGAGCGCAAGGTTTTATTTGACCAGTACTACAGCAAAGAGCGCGATGTGGTAACGGGTGTGGTACAGCGTTACATTGGCAGAAATGTCAGCATCAATCTTGGAAAAGTAGATGCTATCCTGACTGAGAATGAACAGGTAAAGGGTGAGGTATTCCAGCCGACAGAACGCATCAAACTTTATATCCTGGAAGTAAAATCCACCTCCAAGGGACCGAAAATTCTGGTATCAAGAACACATCCGGAACTGGTAAAACGCCTGTTCGAGTCTGAGGTAACAGAAGTAAAAGAGGGAATCGTAGAAATTAAAGCGATTGCGCGTGAGGCAGGAAGCCGTACCAAGATTGCCGTATGGTCAAATGACCCGGATGTAGACCCGGTAGGAGCCTGCGTTGGTATGAACGGCGCCAGAGTCAATGCTATCGTAAATGAGCTTCGCGGAGAAAAAATTGACATCATTACCTGGAATGAAAATCCGGCGATGCTGATTGAGAATGCGTTAAGCCCGGCAAAGGTTATTTCCGTTATCGCGGATGCAGAAGAAAAATCTGCAAAGGTAGTTGTTCCGGATTATCAGTTATCCCTTGCAATCGGAAAAGAGGGACAGAATGCAAGACTTGCAGCCCGTCTGACCGGATTCAAGATTGATATCAAGAGTGAGACACAGGCGAGAGAGTCCGGTGAGTTCTATGATTATGAGAATGAGTACGAGGACGATTACGAAGAAGAAAACGGAGCTTACGAAGAGGAGTCTTACAGCGAAGAAAATTATGAGGAGGCTCCGAAGGAAGAATATGACGAATAAGAAAATTCCGATGCGTCAGTGCATTGGCTGTCAGGAAATGAAAGCCAAAAAGGATATGATTCGGGTGATAAAGACCGCATCCGAAGACGGTTTGTAAACAGAGTTTATTTTTGATATTACCGGAAAGAAAAACGGCAGGGGTGCATATATCTGTCCAAACAGTGACTGCCTGAAAAAAGCCATCCGTTCCAAAGGACTTGAGAGAGCCTTTAAAATGCCGGTGCCAAAGGACGTATACGAAATGCTGACAAAGGAGATGGAAGAACTTGAAACCAGATAAGGTATTATCCATGTTAGGCATTGCAGCGAAATCCGGCAGTGTGGCGAGTGGAGAGTTTTCTACGGAGAAGGCGGTGAAAGAGGGAAAGGCATGGCTTGTGATTGTTGCGGGTGATGCATCCGACAACACCAGAAAGATGTTTGCGAATATGACTGAGTTTTATGACGTTCCCATGTATGTCTATGCAGATAAGGAAACACTCGGACATTTTATCGGAAAAGAATTCCGGGCATCTTTAGCGGTCACGAATGAAGGCCTGGCACGTTCCATCGAGGAAAAATTAAAACAGACAGTAACAACTGAATAATGGAGGAATCAGGATATATGGCAAAAATGAGAGTCTATGAACTCGCAAAAGAGTTAGGGATTGAAAATAAACAGATGTTAGAGTTTTTAAATACGAAAGGATTTGCAGTGACATCTGCAAGCAGCGGAGTGGAAGAGGATGCACAGAATCTTGCGCGTGGCAAATTCGGACGTAAGGCAGAGGCGCCAAAGGCAGAAGCACCGAAGGCAGAGGCACCAAAGGCAGAACAGCCGAAAAAAGACGAAAAAACAGAACCGGCAGCGACAGATGGACAGAAAGGCGCGGACCGCCCGAAGAAAAAATCAAGTATAACAGCGGTTTTTAATGCGCAGTATAGTAAACAGGGAAACAGACGTCCGGGACAGGGAGGAAACCGTCCGCAGGGAGGCAATAACCGTCCGGGACAGGGAGGAAACCGTCCGCAGGAGAACCGTCAGGCAAGACCGCAGACATCCGGCTATGATGTGCGCAAGGCATTTGAGCGTGCGATTAATCCGGAGGCTGCAAAGGCAGCAGAAGAGGCTGAAAAGCGCGCACAGGAAGCAAAACGCCTTGCAGCAGAGAAACAGGCAGCAACACCGGAAAAACAGCCGCAGCAGGCAAAACCGGTTGAAAATGTGTATGCAAACATGGAGCCGCCAAAGCAGACAAAGCCGGTTGAAAATGTGTATGCAAATATGGCACCGGAGAACATTCCGTCAAGAGACCGTGGAAACACAGACCGCAGAAATGGTGGTCAGAATCGTTCCGATGACAGAAGAAACGGACAGAATCGTTTTGATGACCGCAGAAACGGCGGACAGAACCGTTCCGATGACAGAAGAGGAAACAGACCATACGGAGACCGCCCGGCAAGAGGAGACGGCAGAAACGACGGCGGTAGACCATTCCAGAACGGAAGACCGGGTGACCGCGGTACTAGACCAGGTGGAAATGGCCAGAACCGTCCGGATGACAGAAGAAACGGTCAGGGAGGAAACTTCCGCGGAAGAGACGGCGGTAATTTCCGTAATGATGGTAATGTTCGTAATGATGGCAATTTCCGTGGTGATGGAAACGGACGCCTGAATCGTGAAATTGACAAGTTCAATAAAGAATCTGCATCTATGGTAACGGAGGAAATCCGCGGAAAAGAAACCAGAGAACGACAGAACGATAGAAATAAGAACAATAAACAGCGCGGAGATTATGATGCACTCGGCAGCAAGAAGCAGGAACGTTTCGTAAATCTTGAGAAGAACGGCGGCAAGAAGAAACCGGTTCAGCAGCCACAGCCGAAACAGGAAGAGGATGTGATCCGCACCCTTGTACTTCCGGAGAAGATGACAATCAAAGAATTGGCAGACAAGATGAAGATTCAGCCATCTGTGATTGTAAAGAAGCTCTTTTTAAAGGGTACGATGGTAACGGTAAACCAGGAAATCGAATACGATACCGCAGAGGAAATTGCACTGGAATTTAACTGCATCTGCGAGCCGGAAGAAAAAGTTGACGTAATCGCAGAACTCTTAAAAGAGGAAGAGGATCCGGAAGATACCCTTGTTCCACGTCCGCCGGTTGTCTGCGTTATGGGACACGTTGACCACGGTAAGACCTCCCTGCTGGATGCAATCCGCTCTACAAGAGTGACAGACCGCGAGGCAGGTGGTATTACACAGCATATCGGAGCATCCGTTGTCTCCATCAATGGTCAGAACATCACGTTCCTGGATACACCGGGACACGAGGCATTTACCGCAATGCGTATGCGTGGTGCAAACTCTACCGATATTGCAATTCTTGTAGTAGCAGCAGACGATGGTGTGATGCCGCAGACAGTAGAGGCAATCAACCATGCAAAAGCAGCAGGAGTTGAAATCATTGTTGCAATCAACAAAATTGATAAGCCGAGTGCTAATATTGAGCGTGTAAAACAGGAGTTATCAGAGTATGAACTGATTCCGGAAGACTGGGGCGGAAGCACGATTTTCTGTCCGGTATCTGCACATACCAAAGAAGGTATCGATAACCTGTTAGAGATGATTCTTCTTACCGCAGAGGTATTAGAGCTTCGTGCAAATCCGAACCGTCATGCGCGTGGTCTTGTTATTGAGGCACAGTTAGACAAAGGTCGTGGTGCCGTTGCAACCGTTCTGGTACAGAAGGGAACCTTAAAAGTCGGTCAGCCGATTGCGTGCGGAAGCTGTTATGGTAAAGTACGTGCGATGATTGATGACCAGGGAAGACGTGTCAAGGAAGCAGGACCGTCTATGCCGGTTGAGATTTTAGGACTTTCTTCCGTTCCGGAGGCAGGTGAAACATTTGTTTCCACGGAAACAGATAAAGAGGCAAGAGCATTTGCAGAGACTTATATTTCCGAAGGCAAGAATAAGCTGATTGAGGATACCAAGGCAAAGATGTCCTTAGACGATTTATTCTCCCAGATTCAGTCCGGAAATGTAAAAGAACTGAATATTATTGTAAAGGCAGATGTACAGGGTTCTGTAGAGGCAGTAAAACAGAGTCTTGTGAAGCTGTCCAACGAAGAAGTAGTGGTAAAAGTAATCCACGGCGGTGTAGGTGCAATCAACGAATCCGATGTTATCTTAGCATCCGCATCCAGCGCAATCATCATTGGATTTAACGTTCGTCCGGATCCGACTGCAAAGGTAACGGCAGAGCGTGAGAATGTAGATGTACGTCTTTACAAGGTTATCTACAATGCCATCGAGGATGTGGAGGCTGCCATGAAGGGAATGCTTGATCCGGTATATGAGGAGAAAGTTCTCGGTCATGCAGAAGTACGCCAGATTTTCAAGGCATCCGGTGTCGGCAACATTGCAGGTTCCTATGTGCTTGACGGTGTATTCCAGCGTGGATGCAAGGTTCGTATCTCCCGCGAAGGCAAACAGATTTTCGAGGGCGATTTAGCTTCCTTAAAGCGTTTCAAGGATGATGTCAAAGAGGTAAGAGCCGGATATGAGTGCGGACTTGTATTTGACGGATTTAATGATATTGCAGAACTCGATGTGGTAGAGGCTTACACAATGGTGGAAGTGCCAAGATAGAGTTTGAAAGGGCAGGAATGAGAAAGAACAGTATAAAAAATACCAGAATCAATGGTGAAGTTTTGCGGGAATTAAGCAACATCATCCGCGGGGAAATCAAAGACCCGCGGATTGCACCGATGACCAGCGTGGTTGCTGTGGAGGTTGCTCCGGATTTAAAAACCTGCAAGGCATATATCAGTGTCCTCGGCGATGAAGAGGCACAGAAAAATACTCTGATTGGTCTGCGCAGTGCAGAAGGCTATATCAGAACCAAACTTGCGAAGAGTATCAACTTGAGAAATACACCGGAAATCCGTTTTATTCTCGACCAATCCATCGAGTACGGAATCCGGATGTCCAAGATGATTTCGGATGTAAACAAGGATTTGAATGAGAACCCAGAGACTGAGACCGAAGAAGAAGGGGAATAAAAAGTGACAAATCTGGATGATTTTCTGAAAGGGGCGGGAACCGTTGCCATTGCCGGTCATATCAGACCGGATGGCGACTGTGTGGGTTCCTGTCTTGCCACCTACAATTATATCAGAACATACTATCCACAGATTGCGGTGGATTTGTATTTAGAGCCGATTCCAAACATTTTTAAATTTTTGGCGCGTTCGGAAGAAATCAAAAGCGAGTATCCGGAAGGGAAACGTTATGATTTATTTATCGCGCTCGACTGTGGGGACACCGGAAGACTTGGAAATGCGGCAGGGTACTTTGAAACAGCAAGGAAAACAGTCTGCGTGGACCATCATATCAGCAATCAGAGCTTCGCGGATGAAAATTATATTTTCCCAAAGGCAAGTTCTGCGAGCGAACTTATTTTTGACCTGCTGCCAAAGGAGCGCTTAACCAAAGAACTTGCGGAGTGTCTTTATACCGGAATTATCCATGATACAGGTGTATTCCGTTATTCCTGTACTTCTAAGGCAACGATGGAAAAAGCAGGCATGCTGATGGAGCTTGGGATTGATTATCCTAAAATTATTGACGACACATTTTTTGCAAAAACATACGAACAGAACCGCATCATGGGGCTTGCGTTGCTAAAAAGCAAACTGCATCTGGATGGAAAATGTATTTCAAGCATTATCACAGAGGCGGAAATGAAAGAATACGGTGTTTTGCCAAAGCATTTAGACGGAATTGTAAGTCAGCTTCGTGTCACAAAGGATGTGGAGGTTTCCATCTTTTTGTATGAGACCGGAGACGGCAGCTTTAAAGTGAGTGCGCGGTCTGCTTCTTATGTGGATGTGGCAGCGATTGCCATGAAATATGGCGGCGGCGGTCATGTCAGGGCGGCTGGATGTTCCGTGACAGGTGAACCGGAAGACATCGTGGAAAAATTTGTGGCAGAAGTGGCAGAGCAGATATGATTAGCGGAATTATCAATGTATACAAAGAAAAAGGATATACTTCCTTTGATGTCGTAGCAAAATTAAGAGGCATCTTAAAAACAAGAAAAATCGGACACACAGGGACACTCGATCCGGATGCGGAGGGAGTGTTGCCTGTGTGTCTTGGCAAAGCAACAAAAGTCTGTGACCTCCTGACAGATAAGAGCAAGGAATATGAGGCAGTCATGCTTCTTGGAATGACAACCGATACGCAGGATATCACAGGAACGGTGCTTAGCGAAAAGCCGGTAAATGTGACAGAGGAAGCGGTGAGGGAGGCCGTGCTTTCCATGCAGGGAAGCTACAACCAGATTCCTCCGATGTACTCTGCACTGAAAGTAGATGGAAAAAAACTGTGTGATCTGGCAAGAAGCGGCGTAACGGTGGAGCGTGCGGCAAGAGAAGTGATGATTCATGAGATTGAGATTCTTTCCATGGAACTTCCGCGCGTGAAAATGCGGGTGTACTGTTCAAAGGGAACCTATATCAGGACATTGTGTCAGGATATTGGTGAAAAACTGGGATGCGGTGCCTGTATGGAAACGCTGCTTCGCACAAGAGTTTCCGAATTTGTACTAAAAGATGCGCTGAAATTGGCACAGATTGAGGAAGCGGTAAAGAAACAGGCGAAAGAGCTGCCGCCTGAACAGTGGACAAGCAGTACGTTTGACTTTATAAAACCGGTAGATTCGGTGTTTCTGGCGTATGAAAAGGCGACGGTGAAGAAAGAATATGAAAAACTTCTTTATAATGGAAACCGTCTGAAGGAAAAATTCTTTATGGAAAAGACGATGCAAAAAAGTCCACTGCGCATTTACGATGAGGCGGGGCAGTTTATCGGAATCTATGAGTATATGCCGGAAAGAAGAGATTATAAACCAGTGAAGGTGTTTATGGGATCATGAAATATATCAGGAATACAACCGATTTTCAAATCGGGGAGCCAACAGCTTTAACTGTCGGAAAATTTGACGGGCTTCACAGAGGGCATGAGCTTTTAATGGAGAAGCTGGCGCAGAAAAAGGCAGAAGGATTAAAGGCAGCAGTGTTTACCTTTGATATTCCCCCGAAACAGAATATTGAAAAAAAAGACAGTCAGGTAATTACGACAAATGAAGAAAAAATGCACCGGATGGAGCAGATGGGAATCGACTACCTGGTAGAATGTCCGTTTACGCCGGAAATTATGAGTATGGAGGCAGAAGATTTCCTGAAAAAAATGGTGGAGCAGTTACAGGTGCACTGTTTTGTTGTTGGGGAAGATTTTCATTTCGGACATAACAGGCGTGGTGATTTCCATATGTTGCAGGAATATGCAAAAACGTATGGATATGAGGTCGTTGTCCTGAAAAAAATAAAAGAAGACGAGCGTGATATCAGCAGTACGTTTGTGCGGGAAGAAATTGCAGCGGGAAATATCGAAAAGGCAAATCATCTGCTTGGATACCGCTATTTTATCACCGGTGAAGTGGAGCATGGAAAACGGATTGGAAGAACCATCGGGATTCCGACGGTGAATCAGATTCCACCCAGAGAAAAATTATTGCCTCCGTTTGGCGTTTATGTGACAGAAGTGTGGATTCATGGAAAATCTTACCGCGGCGTGACAAATGTCGGATGCAAGCCGACAATAGAGGGCATCCGTCCGGCAGGGGTGGAGACGCATCTTTTGGACTTTGCGGAAGATGTATACGGACAGACGATTACCGTGGAATTTCTGCACCAGATTCGCAGGGAACATAAATTTGAATCTATTGAAGCGTTGAAGCAGCAGATGCAATGCGATATCGCGGAAGCCGCCCGTTATTTTGAAAATATTACATAAATGTTACAACTTTATGTTGACATTGTAAAATATGATTGTTATACTCGAAAAAGGGATTTAATAACATGAAAAGTTTCACACGCAGGAACGGAGATTAGCATGAAAGCGAGAATGATAAAAGTAGCAGGCTTATTGCTTGCAGGAACGCTTGTTTTTTCAACTGCATATATGGGTAGAGGGCTGACCGAGGCAGAGGCGGAAACCATCGAAACAGATGGAACCGGAAGCGCAGGTGTCGCTGCTGCATTTGAGGATGAAATGCAGGCATATTCCGGAATAGACAATGGGGGGCGTGCCGGAATTGCAGAGACTTTTTCGCAGAGTCTTAACAGCGCAGAGATAACTGCAGCGCAGGTGTCTGAGATGAATGCAGGAAAGACTGCTTCAGGTCAGGAAGAAGAGGAACAGACCACAGAGGAGACGACCACAGAGGAGACGACAATCTGCGGTTATACGAATCTTGGAATCGCAAGTGTAGATGGAAACCTTAACGTGCGGGAAGGTGCCGGAACAGAATACGAGGTTGTCGGCAAGATGCAGAATAATGCCGGCTGTGAAATCCTTGGAGTAGAGGGAGACTGGACAAAGATTCAGTCCGGAAAAGTAACCGGATATGTAAGCTCGGAATTCCTTGTTTCCGGCGACGATGTAGTGGCGCTTGCGGATGAGGTAAAACAGACCATTGCAACGGTAAAGGAAGGAACGGTTACATTATTTGTCCGCGAGGACGCAACGACGGATTCCGAAGTCGTGACCATGGTGCCGGATGGAGAAGAACTTGAGGTACTTGAGATGTTAGATGGCTGGGCAAGAGTCGCAGTGGATAATGATGAGGGATATGTCTGCACCGATTATGTAGAGATTTCCACACAGCTTCCGAAGGCGCAGACACTCACCGAGCTTCAGTATGGACAGGGTGTATCGGATGTCCGCGTTGATTTGGTACAGTATGCGCTTCAGTTTGTCGGTAATCCATATGTATGGGGCGGCACAAGCCTTACAAACGGAGCAGACTGTTCCGGATTCGTACTCAGTGTATTCGCAAATTATGGAATTTCACTGCCGCATCACTCCGGTTCCCAGGCAGGATGCGGTACAAAGATTTCAAGCTCTGAGGCAAGACCGGGAGATTTGTTCTTCTATGGAAACGGAAGCACGATTAACCACGTTGCAATCTATATCGGAAACGGACAGGTTGTGCATGCAAGCTCTCCGTCCTCAGGAATCAAGATTTCCAGTGCGTTTTACCGTACACCGTTAAAGGTTGTGAACATCCTGGGAAACTAAAATTTACTATTTACAGTATGGCTTTTATATGCTATACTGACCAAGTATGAATTTAGCCCGTATTCGGTGGATGGACACTCCGACCTTCTGCTGAGTATCCAAAGATTTTGGGCGATTATTATAATTTTAAAGGAGGATCATAAACATGATCGCAAAGGAAAAGAAACAGGCTATTATCGCAGAGTATGGCAGAACAGCAAACGACACAGGTTCACCGGAAGTACAGATTGCAATCTTATCTGCACGTATCGAGGAACTGACAGCTCATTTGAAAGAGAACCCGAAGGACTTCCATTCTAACAGAGGTCTGTTAAAGATGGTAGGACAGAGACGTCGTTTATTATCTTACTTAAAGCAGGTCGACATCGAGAGATATCGTTCTTTAATCGAGCGCTTAGGTTTAAGAAAATAAGTAGCAACCAGCAGAGGAGGTGTCCGGGAGACCGGATGTCCTCCTCTTGTCATGCAGAACAAAAGCTGCATGACGATAAGAAAAGACAGCCCGGCGGAGCACAATCCGAGACCACTGAAAAGAATAAGGTGACCTAAGACACATATTTTTTTCAGTAGTTTCGGGGCATCCGCCGCAGGAAAAGGAGAAATGATATGTATAAAAGTTTTTCAATGGAACTGGCTGGAAGAACGCTGACTGTAGACATCGGAAGAGTATGTGCACAGGCAAACGGAGCAGCTTTGTTAAAATATGGTGAGACAACCGTATTATCAACCGTAACCGCTTCTGACAAGCCGAGAGACGGAGTAGATTTTTTCCCGTTAAGCGTGGAATTTGAAGAGAAAATGTACGCAGTAGGTAAGATTCCAGGAGGCTTTAACAAGAGAGAGGGAAAGGCATCTGAGAATGCAATCCTTACTTCCCGTGTTATCGACCGTCCGATGCGTCCGCTGTTCCCGAAGGATTACCGCAATGACGTAACCATCAACAACATGGTAATGTCTGTTGACCCGCAGTGCCGTCCGGAAATCGTGGCAATGCTTGGAGCAGCACTTGTAACAACCATTTCAGATATCCCATTCGATGGACCGTGTGCTATGACCCAGATGGGAATGGTAAACGGTGAGTTTATCGTAAACCCGTCTCAGAAGGACTGGGATAACGGAGACTTAAAGCTTACAGTTGCATCCACCGCTCAGAAGGTAATCATGATTGAGGCTGGTGCAAATGAAATCCCGGAAGAGAAGATGTTAGAAGCAATCTACAAATGTCATGATATTAACCAGACCATTATTGCATTCATGAACAAGATTGTAGAGGAAGTCGGCAAGAAAAAGCATGAGTATACAAGCTGTGCAATCCCGGAGGAAATGTTTGCAGCCATCCGCGAAATCGTAACACCGGAGCAGATGGAAGAGGCAGTTTTCACCGACGAGAAGCAGAAGAGAGAAGAGAACATCCGCGAGATTACCGAGAAGCTTGAAGAAGCTTTTGCAGATAAAGAGGACTGGCTTGCAGTTCTTGGCGAAGCAGTTTACCAGTATCAGAAGAAGACGGTCCGCAAGATGATTTTAAAAGACCACAAGCGTCCGGATGGACGTGCCATCAACCAGATTCGTCCGCTGGCAGCAGAAGTGGATTTGATTCCGAGAGTTCATGGTTCTGCAATGTTTACACGTGGTCAGACACAGATTTGTGATGTTGTAACACTTGCACCGCTTTCTGAGGTTCAGAAGATTGACGGATTAGATGAGAATATTACAACCAAGAGATATATCCATCAGTATAATTTCCCGGCATATTCTGTAGGTGAGACAAAGGTTTCCCGTGGACCGGGACGTCGTGAGATTGGTCATGGAGCTTTGGCAGAGCGTGCGCTGATTCCGGTACTTCCTTCTGAGGAGGAGTTCCCGTATGCAATCCGTGCCGTATCCGAGACCTTTGAGTCAAACGGTTCTACTTCCATGGCATCTACCTGTGCATCCTGCATGGCACTTATGGCAGCAGGTGTTCCGATTAAGTCTATGGTGGCAGGTATTTCCTGCGGACTTGTAACCGGTGATACCGATGATGATTACATCGTCCTTACCGACATTCAGGGATTAGAGGATTTCTTCGGAGACATGGACTTCAAGGTAACCGGTACTCATAAGGGCATTACAGCTATCCAGATGGATATCAAGATTCATGGTCTGACCAGACCAATCGTAGAGGAAGCAATTGCTAGAACCAGAGAGGCAAGACTCTACATTATGGATGAGGTAATGTCCAAGGCAATTTCTGAGCCGAGAAAAGAAGTTGGACAGTACGCACCGAAGATTATCCAGATTCAGATTGACCCGGCAAAGATTGGTGATGTGGTTGGACAGAGAGGAAAGACCATCAACGAGATTATCGATCGCACCGGCGTTAAGATTGATATTACCGATGACGGCGCTGTATCTGTTTGCGGAACAGACGCAGACATGATGGCAAAAGCCGTAGATATGATTAAGATTATCACCACAGATTTCGAGGAAGGTCAGATTTTCACCGGTACTGTGGTAAGCATCAAAGAGTTTGGTGCATTCTTAGAGTTCGCACCGGGCAAAGAGGGAATGGTTCACATTTCCAAGATTGCAAAAGAGCGCATTAACCGTGTAGAGGATGTGCTTACATTGGGAGATACCGTAAAAGTTATCTGCCTTGGAAAAGACAAGATGGGAAGAATCAGCTTCTCTATCAAGGATGTTCCGGAAGAAGCATAAAAGATTTTGAGTAAGAAAGACCACCTGGGAAACCGGGTGGTCTTTTTGCTCTATAGGAAACTTTATCAGGCGCACAATTTATTGACCTTATAGCCGAACAGACACGTTTTTTTAAGGATAGAATAAGATGGAAGAAAAGGATTTTTTATGGAACGGGTCAAACGTCTGATTCATACAGATTATGCATATAAAATGGGACTGTCCGGGAAGAATGTTACCGTGGCGGTCATGGACACCGGAGTGGCGCCGCATCCGGATTTAGAAGGAAGGATTCTTGCATTTAAAGATTTTTTTCAGAAAAGAGAGGGTGCATATGATGATAACGGGCATGGAACCCATATTTCGGGCATTATTGCGGGAAACGGAAAAATGTCAGAAGGGGGACGTTACAGCGGGGTTGCGCCGCGCAGTAATCTGGTGATGTTAAAGGTATTAGACGGCGGCGGAAATGGAAATACGGAAAAAATGCTGCAAGGAATCGACTGGATTTTGAAAAACCGCAAGGCGTATCATATCCGGCTATTAAATATTTCCGTCGGAATGCTTCCGTCTGCGGGAAAGAGGGAGCAGCAGGATTTACTTGCAGCGGTGGATGAACTTTGGAATCAGGGCGTCATGGTTGTGGCGGCTGCCGGAAATAACGGACCCGGTGAGGAGACGGTCACGATTCCGGGAATTTCGAGAAAAGTACTTACGGTGGGGAGCAGTGACGATGAGGAAACAGAAAAAAACAGACGAACCCTGCTGCCGGGCTACAGCGGCAGAGGACCAACGAGATGCTGTATTATCAAGCCGGAAATCTTAGCGCCCGGAACCGGTATCGTAAGCTGCAGCCGGGATCAAAAAGGCTATACTATCAAAAGCGGCACTTCGATGGCGGCACCGGTTGCGGTGGGCGCGCTGGCGCTGGCGTTTGAGAGACTGCCGGATTTTTCACCCACGGAGATGAAGCTGCGGTTATATGAGCGTGCATATCCGAGAGGGGAACAGATAGGGAGAAAATGCTGGGGAATGATTCATGCAGATCACCTGGTGAGAATTTGACTTTTTCTGGAAAAATAAGTAGAATAGACTTTATATCACAAAGGGGGAGACACACATATGAAGAAAATTGCACATCTGATTCTGGGGCGTTTTTTTATCGTAGCACTTTCGATTATCTTACAGGTAGTCTGGATGAGTCTTGTGTTGTGGCAGTTCAGCTATCAGTTTACGTATGCAAACCTTGGTATCAGGATTCTGGCAATTATTCTGGTGCTTGTCATTGTCAACCGATGGATTAACCCGGCAAACAAGCTTTCCTGGACATTTTTAATCTTATTGTCACCGGTGTTTGGTATGTTAGTCTATTTTATTTTTGGAAGGTCAGGGCTGACAAAGCGCACGGCACAGCGGATGGATGCGGTAAACCGTGAAGTGGCGGCGGTGCGCAGGCAGGAGGAAGCGGTGATGCAGGAACTGCAGTTTGAAGAGCCGTGTGTGTACAGCCAGAGCCGCTATATCCATGATTGGGCAGATTTTTCCATATATAAAAATACCACGACAAAATACTATAAGTGTGGCGAAGAAATGTTTGCGGAGATGCTGGAGGATTTAAAGAAAGCGGAACACTATATTTTTTTGGAGTACTTCATTGTACAGGAAGGGCATATGCTCTCGCAGGTGCTTGAGATTCTTGAAGAAAAGGCAAAAAATGGAGTGGATGTGCGTTTTATTTACGATGATGTCGGATGTATCAATACGCTGCCGCCGCGTTACTACGAAAAATTACGAAAAATGGGAATTTCCTGCGTGGCGTTTAATCCATTCCGCCCATTTCTTTCTGTTATTATGAATAACCGTGACCACAGAAAAATATTTGTAGTGGACGGAAAGGTGGGATACACCGGGGGTATTAACTTAGCAGACGAATACATCAATGAAGTAGAACGGTTCGGTTACTGGAAAGACACCGGCGTGCGTATTGAGGGAGAAGCCGTCTGGGGACTTACCACGATGTTCCTTGAAATGTGGAATTACATCAATCGGACATCCGAGGATTATACGAAATATTTCCCGGAGGTATGGCAGAAAGAGCCGTTTGTAGGAGATGGGTTTGTGCAGCCGTATGGTGACAGTCCGTTAGACCATGAGACGGTGGGAGAAAATGTATACATGAATATCATCAATAAAGCGAAAAATTACGTGTATATTTTTACTCCTTATCTTATCGTGGACAATGAAATGCTCACCTGCCTGTGCAATGCGGCGAAAAGCGGCGTGGATGTGCGCATTGTGACGCCTGGAATTCCGGATAAAAAGGCAATTTTTCTTCTGACGCAGTCTTACTATGCACCGCTTCTTGCAAGCGGGGTAAAAATCTACCAGTACAAACCGGGATTCATCCATGCAAAGAGCTTTGTCTGTGATGATGAGATTGCAACGGTCGGAAGCATCAATCTTGATTTCCGAAGCCTTTATCTGCATTTTGAGTGTGGCGTGTTTATGTACCGCTCAAAGGCAGTCATGGAGCTGAAGGAGGACTGCCTTAAGACGTTTGAGGAATCCGAGAAAATGACACTGGACTTTTGCAGAAACCGGAATGTGTTTGTACGGATGCTCCAGAGCGTCATGCGGTTGTTTGCGCCACTGTTATAATAACAGGCAGTGGAGCGCTTTTACAAAATAATCCCGGTACGTGGCGGCGTCTACGTTGTCGGTGTAGAGAATCGGTACGGTTCCGATTTCGGTTCCGTTTAAGGTGTAGACCGCTTTTCCGGCGGCTGCACCTTTTTTGATGGGAGCTTCTGCGGTTTCGGGAAGCTCAAGGGTCTTAGTGACGCCGGAGAGGTCGCTTCCATCGGTGGAGAGATATTCAAAGGGACTTTCATAGGTAACCGACACCTGATCTGAGACACCTTTTCGGACTGGAATCGGTGAGAGTGCATCCTCATTTGCATCGGTGTAGACACGGCATTTACTAAAACCATAGTTTAAAAGCGTGGCGGCATCCGAAAAGCGCACTTTATAATCCGGTGCAGCCATAACGACTGCAATCAGTTCCATGCCGTCCTTTACGGCAGTCGCAGAAACGCAGTATTTGGCAAGCCCGGTGGAACCGGTTTTTAAGCCGGTGGCATATTCGTACTGCCGGATGAGCTTATTCGTGTTGGTCAGTCCGAACTCGCTCGAACCGCGCGCGGTCGTATGGGTGATGTTTTCCATCCAGACGGTGCAGTAATTATGAATTTCCGGGTAACGGGAGGTTAATTCCCGGGACATGAGTGCCACATCGTAGGCGCTTGTAATGTGTCCGTCTGTGTCCAATCCGCAACAGTTGACAAAAGTGGTATCTTCCATGCCAAGTCCGGCGGCGCGTTCATTCATCATGCGGACGAATTCGGATTCACTTCCCGCAATAAATTCGGACATTGCAACGCAGGCATCGTTGGCACTTGCGATACTGATACATTTTATCATGGTTTCGACCGTCTGGGTTTCTCCGGGTTCCAAGTAAACCTGGGAACCGCCCATGCTGGCGGCGTATTCGGAGACGGTTACGGTATCGTTCAGAGAAATCTGCCCGTTTGCGATGGCATCGAAAATCAGAATCAGCGTCATAATTTTGGTGATGCTCGCAGGACGTAGCTTTTCATGCGCATTTTTCTCATAGATGACAGAACCGGTGGACACTTCCATTAAAAGAACACTGGGGGCGGAGACAGTAAGCTCTGCGGTACTCGTTTCGGTGTCTGCTTCCGGCAGAAGATACGAAGCGGAAGCGGAGAGCGGCGAGAGCAGAATGGCAGCCGCTAATAATATGGAAAGAAAAGATTTCATGACAGACCTCCGGCGGTAACTGGATTCTAATGTATTTTACCGGGGAGGCTTGTATTTTATGCCAGAAAGATGGCGGAAGTCGCACTTGAATTTTTGTATAAAGCAAGGTAAAATAAAAAAGTTGAGAAAAAACGCAGGAGACGCTTTGAGGTAACGGAATGGATATGACAGTGAAGCTGCAGGTGTTTGAAGGTCCATTAGACCTGCTATTGCATCTGCTTGAAAAGAACAAAGTAAATATCTATGACATCCCGATTGTGGAAATCACCAACCAGTATATGGAATATATTGCGGAGATGAAACGCCAGGATTTAAACGTTATGAGCGAATTCCTTGTGATGGCGGCAACATTGATTGATATAAAATCAAAGATGTTACTTCCTGCAAAGGAGTCTGAAGGCGATGAAGAGGCGGAAGACCCGAGAGCAGAGTTGGTACAGCAGCTTTTGGAATATAAGATGTATAAATGTATGGCATACGAACTGCGTGACCGCCAGATGGATGCGGCGAGAGTGATGTTTCGCGAGCCTGCAATTCCGCCGGAGGTGGCGGAGTATGAACCACCGGTGGATTTAAAAGAACTTGTGAATGATATGACACTCAGTAAATTGAACGACATTTTTAAGACTGTTATGCGTAAACAGGCGGACAAGATAGACCCGGTGCGTTCAAAGTTTGGTAAAATTGAAAAAGAAGAAGTGTCGTTAGCGGATAAAATGGCATATCTTGAGGAATACTGCCATACCCACGCTAATTTCAGTTTCCGCAACCTCTTAGAGAGACAGTCCGGCAAGATGGAGATTATCGTGACATTTCTGGCAATACTGGAGCTGATGAAAATGGGGAAAATTTTTATCTCCCAGGAGAAAACGTTTGACGATATCAAAATCCAGTCGAAAATAGTTGCGTAGAGAACCAGGCGCAGACGAAGTGGGAGGCAGAATGGAAGAAAAAAATTATGAGGCGATTATTGAGGCAATTCTTTTTACCATGGGAGAATCCGTGGAACTTGAAAAAATTGCCGGTGCCGTTGAATTAGATAAAGAACAGACGGAAAAGATTCTGGCAGGGCTGATGGAGCGCTATGAAAAAGACGACCGTGGAATGAAAATTATCGAGTTAGACGGGGCGTATCAGATGTGCACGAAAAGTGAGATGTACGAGTATCTCATCCGGGTGGCAAAACAGCCGAAACGCCAGGTGCTGACGGATGTTTTGTTGGAGACACTTTCTATCATTGCATACAAACAGCCTGTCACGAAAGCAGAAATCGAAAAAATCCGTGGAGTTGCCTGTGACCATGCGGTCAATAAGTTGGTGGAATATAATCTTGTCTGTGAATTAGGAAGACTCGATGCGCCGGGAAGACCGCTTTTGTTTGGAACAACGGAGGAATTTCTGCGAAGCTTCGGTGTACAGTCTGTGGACGAGCTTCCCGTATTAAATCCGGTACAGGTGGAGGAGTTTAAGCAGGAGGCAGAGGAAGAACTGAAAGTAAAATTGGATATCTGACG
>ENA-UOJA01001370-UOJA01001370.1-human-gut-metagenome-genome-assembly--contig:-C19-NODE-1370-length-20160-cov-11.094404_pt1 | contig 20160 bp, 10 predicted proteins | sample MGYA00242337_ERZ723884 | MGnify/ENA metagenome assembly ERZ723884
TTTATTAATATTTTTTAATTATTTTTTCAGTATAATCATAGGCAACAGGTGCCTTTAAGTTATTAGGATCTGCATTCGTTTCCACTGGGGGATAAATCATTGACCAAAGATTGTCACCCTCACCCAATTGATTGGAATGCACGAAACTGGTTTCACCAATCTGATGCACACACTCTTTACTAGGACGAGTAATTTTATATGCATTCGTTTTGCTATTTACAGACAGTTTAATGGAACCAAGTTTATCAGGATTCTGTGCATTATAAGAGTATTCATACTCATATAAGCGATGACACCCCATAATAGAGTCACCTTCTGTTTCAATAATACGGTTATTCTGATAGTCAAGCATACGCTGCAAATGTTCCTGTCCCATGAAAGAACGGCGTACAATATCTGGCCAGAAAAGTCCCTCCATATAGGTTTCCAAACGACGCTCTTGCAACAAAGAGTCTAAATTGAATACACCGGTTTTTCCATAATCACCAGGATAAGTTCCATCGGCTAATTCCATTTTATAAGCACGACGACGCACGGTATTTACTCCATTGAGAATACGTTCATCGGTCGTCTCCTCCATGTTATAAAGCCCCATATAAGCCTCTGTCTGATTAAGGTAGGCCTCACTCAAACGAATCATTGGAGTACAGAGTCCAGAGTTACCATTAAAAGCCATATTATCAGTAGCAATCGGACCACCCACTACATGTTTCTTAATACCAAGCACCTTACGATCGGGCGAAACAGTCCACACAGTCCCCTTTTCCTGCGGACCTTCTGCCTCATCCGTTTCTAAACAATCATCATAATCTTCTTCGTGATATAAATAATCATACGTCATTCCTGACGGAAAAACATTACCACGTGTACGACTCAGTCCTCCACGTTTAATAGATACATAAACAAAATCATAGGAAGCTGAAGTAGACCAGGCTTTACCATAATTATTATCCAGACATTCACTATAGCAGAGATCACCTTGCAACTCATTACCCAATCCATAAGTTGTAGCATTTCCAGACACAAATTGTAGAGCAAAAAGCACTTCCTTATTATTGTTATTCTGCACGCGCCAGATTTGTTCATAATCTTCCATCAACCCAAACTCTACAGAAGGAGCCTCATTGATAGCTCGTGTAGAAGCTGTTAAAGCTTTGGCATAATAGAATTCCTGAAGCGAAAGAGCTGCCTGATAATCCGCATCGGCAGCATAATATTTATCCAACACATTTGTCTTAAAATCTTCCGTATAATGCCCGCCTTTTGCATAAGCTCCTGCTGTAATATACAAGCGTGAAAGAAGCACATCAGCTGAAGTCTGACACACACGACCTGTTTGATACGGACGGGCTGGCAGCCACTTACGAGCAAACTCTGCCTCACAGATAGCATATTGCAACACATCCTCAAAACGGTTGGCATAAGCAGTCTCATCGGCTGTTACCGCATTCTCAACAATGGGAACATCATGCCAATACATGGCCAGAAACCAATAGGCCAGCGCACGCATGAAGCGAGCCTCAGCAATACACTGATTTGCTTCTTCCTGCGTGCATATTCCGTTAGATACGCAATAAGGAGCATAATCATCAATAATATAGGCTGCTTGAGTAATTACATTGTAAAGGCTGCCCCAGGAATGAGTGAGCGAAGTATTTTCTACATCCTCATTCAGTGAGGCTTGTACATTCCAGTCATTACTCGTAGAAGAAGTGTTCAAAACATTATTTGCACGTGCATCACCAAGCTGTATAAAACGGCGTTTGTGAAAATAATACCACGGCTGTGTATATAAATTTGCTGTAGTGGAACGCAAAGCGTCAAGCGTAGTCAGTTCTTCATGAGCAGGCGTATAGCGTTCATTATTTGTGTCAAGGTAATCATCACAACTTACAGCACATCCGCACAAGGCACATAAGATAAAGGTTTTGATTATTGATAGTTTCATAATACAGTCAAGTAATTTAATTTATATAAGGTAATCTAAACTGTAATTCTTAGAATGTAGCATCCAGTGTAAAGACAAACGAACGCGGAGTTGGCACACGACCTGTATCTACTCCATACATCAGCATACCTTGTCCCGACATGGAATATTGTCCATTCTGACTTCCCACTTCGGGATCATAGCCGGTATAACCAGTGAAAGTAAAGATATTCTGCACATTTGCCGACAGCTTAAGACTCTGCAACATCATCTTTTTGATCATGTTGCGTGGGAACGAATAAGAAAGCACGATGTTCTTAATACGCAAATAGTCTGCATCTTCCACGTAACGGTCGCTGACACGAGAGTTGTAGTTGCCATGGTTGTTGTCTATACGTGTTTCAGAAGGATCCGCATCTGGAACCACATATACATTCCATACATTTTGGTTGCCGCTATTTCCGTCAAGGTAAGCCCATCTGGCATAATTACTTACACGGGTGAATTTATTGGTCACAGAACCACTCAACAAAGAAGGCTCGTCCATCTGGCGGCGGTTGAAGTTGAACACCTTGTTGCCCACAGAGCCATACATAAATACTGACAGCGTCCAGCGCTTATAGGTGAATGTATTGTTCCATCCAAAAGTATACTTAGGAAGACCACTTCCAAGGTAAGTACGGTCATCTGAATTAATGATTCCGTCATCGTTTAAGTCTTCAAACAAAAGATCCCCTATTGATGTTTTCAGTGCTGAGGCAGAAGCATTACTTACTACCGTACCCACACGGTAGTTCGGTGTAGCTACAGTCACAGTACTTGTACCATTCCCATTATCACGCAGGAAATCTCCTGCTGAGTTAATACGCCCAGCCACCTTGTAACCGTAGTACTGACTTACACTCTGCCCCACGGCTGTACGAGTAATGGTTTCTCCACCCCAAGTCTTAAAATCAAGTGTTTTATCAATAAAGCCCGTGGCACTATTCAACTCGGTAATCTCATTTTTATTAAGTGAGTAAGTAATTCCTGTTTTCCAGCTGAAATTCTTTTTATTGATTACTGTTCCATTAAGTGTCAGTTCAATACCCTTATTAGTCATTGATCCCACATTAGCCCACTGGGCACTTGTTCCTCCAGTAATGTGCGTTCCTGTATAATAAGGTAAGGCCGTCTGTAAAAGCAAATCTTTCGTATTTTTTTGATATGCATCAAAAATAAATTCTACACGATTATCCCACAGATTCAAATCCAATCCTACATTCCATGAATGAGTTTTTTCCCATGTCAACCCGTCGTAATTCGGCATGTTCTCAGTCTTATAGCTTGTACCGAAAGATGACTCCAGATTTGTAAAAGTAGGTTGATAAGTATTATCTGCTAAGTTAGCATTACCTACCAGACCATATCCCACACGAAGTTTCAGAGAATTGACAGTCTCAAGAAGTGGTAAAAAGAAAGGTTCCTCGGATATACGCCAGGCAAAAGCCGCAGAAGGAAAAGTTCCCCAACGCTGTCCGCGTGCAAAAAGTGAGCTTCCATCCCGACGTACGGTTCCCGTAAGTAAATAACGATCCTGATAATTATAGGTAAGGCGGCTGAAAAAGCTACTGAAACGCTGGGTAGTAGTCCATCCATCATTTGAATCACGTGTACCGTCTCCTCCAACAAGTGCCAGGTTATCATCACTTCCCCCCAAGCGTTGTGCAAACAAATAATCCCGATACCGGTCATTCATCTCAAAACCGAGCATCCATGTCAATCGGTGAGCGGCAATTTTCCAGTTGCCAGTAGCCACCGACTTAAGTGACATATATTGATTGTATGTTTTCTTAGATTCATGAGTTGCATAATCACGTTCTGTTCCCCCCAAATCATAAGAAGGCTGCAGATAACGATAATTTTCCGTATTCACATCATAAGTTACCTCATTTCGCCAGTTCAACCATTTCCAAGGTTTCAATGTAAAATAAAAGTTCGCACGCGTCGCACTTTTTTTGGTGAGACGAGTTGTAATAGAAGCAATAGCCACCGGGTTAGGAGTCCATGAGTTGGTTTCACTGTTATATCCGGCTTTTCCCCATGTTCCATCCTCGTTCTTGACAGGGATATTCGGCAGCATACCAAGTGCATTTCCTACTACTCCCCAAGTAGACATACCCGTATTGGTATCTGTATTCGAAAGATTTATTGTCGTTCCTAAATCGAGCCATTTATAGGCTTTCACGTCCATTGACGCACGAAGACTGAAACGACTGAACCCATTGTTTATGATGATACCATCCTCGGTATAATATCCCCCTGAAACACTATAACTGACAGCTTTTGATCCACCACGTACAGACAGATTGTATTCTTGCTTTACACCTGTACGGAACAAAGCATCCTGCCAGTCAGTTCCTTCACCAAGCACTTCTGAATTAGCGAGGTAACCTTCGCTTGACTCTGAAATCCCCAAATCAGTAACATACGAAGCCATCTGCCGTAAATTCATTACGTCCAGTTTCTTAGCCAACTGACTGAAACCTGCTGTTCCTTTAAAAGTTATCTTCGGAGCTCCTTCCTTTCCCTTTTTCATGTTTACGATAATCACACCGTTAGCAGCTTGTGCACCGTAAATAGCCGTAGCCGACGCATCCTTCAAGATTTCGATACTTTCAATATCATTGGGATTCAATCCGTCCAATGGATTGGAGTAAGAATCTTGCCCTGCCTCACTAACCACGATGGAGCCATCTATCACATACACCGGATCATTAGATGAACTAAGTGAATTGACACCACGTATTTGTATACTTGTACCAGAGCCTGCCGCACCACTATTATTCGTCATCTGTAAACCTGTAGCCCTTCCTTGCAGCATCTGGTCCATCGTAGCAGCACTTGCCAGCCCCATATCTTCAGCCTTAACTGATACCACAGACCCCGTCAGGTCACTTCGTTTCATCGTTCCATAACCAATGGCTACGACCTCATCCAGCATGTGGGAATCTTCCTCCATCTTTACTTTCATCAATTTGGCAGCTTTCATTTCTTTTGCCTTATAGCCGATAAAACTAAAGACAAGCATCTTACCTTCGGGGACTTTCAACTGAAAATGTCCGTCAAGGTCAGTCACTGTTCCTACGCTACTACCCTTCAGTTGCACAGTGCAGCCTATCATCGGATCACCATTGGCATCAATGACAGTACCGGTAGCTGTCAGCATACCTTGTGCCCACGCTGTCACCGGTAAACACACCATGACAAGCAGCCATAGGAATTGTAAAATCCTTTCTTTCATAAACGTGTTTTTTATTGTTAGTAATGTATTATAGTCAACAAATCGGCTAATGGCCAACAAAAAAATGCATCCGCCGGAATATCAGACCTACCGACAGATGCAAATTTACAGACAATAATACATGGTTTATAACCTTTATGTTATATGCCTTATGGCTTTTGTTACGCAGTGCTTACAGAATGTTTCAATTCTATTCTGATTTTGTTTCATCGCCCTTCAGCCCGATATGCTGAGCATGCTTAGCCATATATTCGGAGGGAGTAACTCCAAAATATTTTTTAAATGCTGCCGAGAAATGGTTCGGATTCACCATGCCTACCGCATACGTCACCTGAGAAACGGTCACATCACCCTGCTCAAACAATTTGGCAGCCTGCTGCATGCGCAAGTTACGGATAAATTCGCCCACAGCTATTCCCGTCATCTCCTTTACTCGCCGGTGCAGTTGTACACGACTAAGCCCTACAGCATCTGCCAGTTCCTCCACATTGAAATTGCTGTCTGCCAGACGTTCATTGACTATTTTCATTATTTTTTCCATCAACTGAGCATCGTTCCCCTTCAGCTCAATCTGTTTCACTGTTTCCTTCTGTTCCTGCATACCAGAGAACTTTCCGCGCAAGCGATTGCGGTTGGCTATAAGTGAAGCAATCGATGCCTGCAATTCCTCCAAGTTGAAAGGCTTATCGATATATGCATCTGCCCCACATTCCAATCCTTCCAGATGAGACTGATGCTCAATCTTGGTAGTGAGCAGAATAACGGGAATATGGCTCGTCTTCGTATTATTCTTAAGCCGGCGCAGCAGGGCAAACCCGTCGAGTTTCGGCATCATGACATCACTGACAACCAAATCGGGAAGTGTATCTACGATTGCTTCAAAAGCTTCCAGCCCGTCTGCATAAGCCTCCACATGATAATCTTCTCCAAGCATCGACTTCAAGAAATTGCGTATGCCTTCATCGTCATCAACTACCACCACCCGGTATCCCGTTGTCCGGCGTGACTTACGTGACGGCTTTCTTTCCGTATCAGAAAGCCCCATATCAACTCTATGGACTGCTTCCCCCTCTGTGCCGGAAATAAAATAATCCTCCTCGACCACACTTCCCTTAGGAAGGTGCAGCATTCCCTGTGGCAGACTGACCACAAATTCCGAACCTTTTACTCCGTCTATACGATTGCGTGCAACGATGTCACCACCATGCAGTTTTACCAATTTATAAGTCAAATTAAGGCCTATGCCGAACCCCAGCTGACCGGATGCCGTACGAGAAGACACCTGATAGAAACGATCGAACACCCGTTTAATCTGCTGCTCGTCAATTCCCTGTCCGTTATCACGCACGGAAAGATATATCTTCTGATTTTCCTGACGCAAGGTCACCACAATCTCTCCCTTATCTGCAGTATATTTCAGGGCATTGGTCAAAAGGTTATTCACTACCTTATCAAAGTTTTCCCGGTCCACATAAGCAATCGGAGTATCTCCTTCTATACGAAAGGCCAGACTGATACCACGTTTCTCTGCTTCGTAATCGTAATCATGCACAATATCTCCCACAAAGCCAGCCATATCCGTCGCTGCATAATGCAGCTTCATCTGTCCTTTTTCAATGCGACGGATACTCAGAATCTGGTTCACAAGCTGTAGCATGCGGTCCGTATTACGTTTCATCACCCGCAAGGCATGATTGGTTTCCTGGTCATACTCATGATGCATAAGCGTGTCCAGCGGACTTTTAATAAGTGTCAGCGGAGAACGCAACTCATGACCTACATCTATCAAGAACCGGATTTCCGACTCATTGTATTCAGCCTGCTGCTTACGCTTGTAGGCCACAAAAGCCAAGACAACGACAATCACACCTGCCAGTATATAAAGAGTATACGCCCACCATGAAAGCCACCAGGGAGGCGTTATGCGAATGCTTATCTTTTTTATATCGGAAGTCACCCCACCGTCACAAGCCCTTACCAGCAGTTCCTGATGGCCAGGCTGCAGGTGTGTAAGCGTGATTTCACTGACACCGGCTGACGTCTGATGCCACACCTCTTCTGCCTCATCTGCAAAGCGATATTCATAATAAATATTATCAGCTTCACGAAAATCCATCGTAGAGAAACGCAAAGTAAAGGTATTGTCAAGATAGCTGAAGCATACAGCATCCTCTTTCACCGCTACACGCTCACCTAACAGATAAACTCCTGTAAGAGTTATACCTCTTTGGAATCTTGCAGTCTGCACGGCAGAAGGAATAAAATAAGTAAATCCACGGTCATTACCCAGAAAAACCATGCCATAGGGTGACATTCCGCAAGCTCCGCGTAAATAAATATCTGATTGAAGACCATTTCCCACATAAAAGTTTGTCATACGCCCAGTTGCGATATCAAGTTTACACAGCCCTCTCAGCGTACTAATCCAGAGGTTTCCATCCTTACTGTTCACTACACCACATACTACATCATTTGGCAAGCCATCGGCACGCGTATACCGCTGCCACGACTTTCCAGAAATGTCATAACGGAAGAGTCCCCGATTAGTACCCAGCCACATCATCCCGTTTTCCCCGTCAGTAATCGCATAAGTAATGGCACCGCGCAACAAGGAATCGGTCTTAATCTGCAAAAGTTGATCATGTATCGGATCATACACATCAAAGCCATAATAGTGTCCAATCCAAAGCAATCCGCGTGAATCGGTGGTAAGTACATTAAAGTAACGATTATGTAACTGCATCTTCCCTCTGCACAACAGACGCAATACCTTTCCATCAGGTGTCAAAGAATATAGCTCTTTACCAAACTCAGCTACATACAGATTTCCTTTCGCATCACGGGCAATTCCTCTTATTGGACTTCCTAAAACGCCCAGTGCCTCTAGCCAAGTCACTTTCCCTGTTGTCCGACTCAGTATTCCTACCCCATGATTATAAGATGTTCCCACAAGTAATGACTCCTTATCAATGGGTAATACGCTGCTGATACCAATATTCGGCATCCATCGCCCTACAACTTTCCCCCCTTGTGTGACTTCTGTGATACCACCTCCTTCCTGACAAAGCAGCAAATTGCCATTGCTCTGACAAGTCATCGTAATCAGATTACGACCATTATCCCCTTCTACCTGCGACAAATCTACATAATTAAATGGTTGCTGTTGTTGAGAGACAAATAACACCCCACGGCGCAAGAAACCAATCCATGCATTTCCATCTTTATCTTCACAAAAGGCCCATGCCATAGTTTTGGGTATGACATTTTCATCAAGTTGATTATATGCCGGTACCACAGTCTTTGTATTCATATCCACACGCCATATACCTCGGCGGTCTGTTCCAAAAAGCATATCGCCTCGGCTATTGGCATAAGTACGTAAAATAGTCATACTTGGAACGCTACAAAAATAGTCCATGGTGTCTGTTGATGGATTATGTAAATAAATGCCATCATTGTTCGTAGCTACCGCGATACGTCCGTTGCAATCCTCCATTACTCCAGCGACATGCCGGGCTAAACTTGTACCATCAAAGAAAGTAGAGACCTTACCACTACGTATGTCATAGCGCCATAATCCCCCATCTTGGGTATTCATCCACAAACAGCCATGACTATCTATTTTTGCTCCTCCTACCTTTGGCATCTTAAATTGTCGGTTCACTGTCTCCAAAGGACTGGCAACAAGTGTCTGCCTGTCGACTTTCCAAATTCCTTCTCCTGAATTGATTAACCAAATATCACCTTCAGGCGTTTTAACGAGATCTTTCAAATTAAGCGCTCGTGCTCCCTCTATCTGAATACGGTAAAAACTATCATCCTTCAGTGAATAGACTTGCAAACCAGAATACATCATTATATATACGTCATCTCCGTCGGACAACAATTTACCCACGTTATTACTAATCAGTACTCCACTTTCTCCTGCATAATACTGAGTGAAGTACACCCCATCAAAACGATTTAGTCCATACTCAGTACCTATCCAAATATACCCCTGACTGTCTTGACAAATACTGGAAACAAGATTAGAAGAAAGACTTTCTGTACCATAAAGACGCTGATAAGTAGCCCCTCTGACAGATACGGCACAAATGAAGATACAAACGATAAGCCATCCCCATCTAACTACTGATGTTTTTACTGGATTCATAGTCTAAATATTAATCTTTTCACAAAAATAATACAATCATACATAAGCCCAAACTCCCTGTTGAAGAAAGCAATGCTTCAGAAGATTTTTTATGTTTCCTTTTAGGGAAACATAAGGCTCTCGTCCGAGAAACATATATCTCCCGTATGAGAAACATACGGCTCGCAACAAAGAAACATAAAAAACAAACTAGAAGTACCTAAAAAGCGATTCATTCATCTACGATTTTGTTTCATGAGAACATCTTTTTTCATTTGAAATAGTGTGATAATTGCAAACACCTGCAACTTTGTTTCACGCTATTGTGGGTTATTTGAGATGTATCTATCTTCACCAGCAAATGAAAAACAAATAAAACTCATGTAATAATGAAAAAATCAATTCTCTTAATTCTGGCAATCTGCTACACAATGATTGCAGGTGCAGTCGAGTCCTTTGTCTCGTTCAGTCCTGTAAATGGCGGATTGGCCGTAGTCAAAGACGGGAAGCCACTCCATGTGGTATGCAGTCAAGATGATTACGAAGGCGTACAGCTGGCTGCAGAAAACCTGACAAAAGACCTTCAGCGTGTGTGTGGAACCCTACCGGCTATCACACAGTCGGCCTCGGGTGAATGTATCATTGTAGGCAGCCTTAATTCTCCGCTTATACAGCAATTTGTAAAGGCTGGCAAGATTGATGGCAAAGCTCTTCAGGGAAAATCAGAAAAGTATCTCTTACAAGTTATCGACAATCCATCAAACGGTGTAAAACGTGCATTAGTCATCGCCGGAAGTGACAAGCGCGGTGCCATTTACGGAGTGTACGAGCTGTCACGTCAGATGGGAGTATCTCCCTGGTACTGGTTTGCCGACGTACCAACCCCTCACCAAAATCAGGTATATATTAAAAAAGGTATTTACACTGATGGAGAACCAAAAGTGAAATACCGTGGAATATTCATCAACGACGAATGGCCTTCATTCGGCAACTGGGCCCAAAATCATTTTGGCGGCATCAATGCCAAATGCTATGCCCATATTTTTGAACTGATACTCCGCCTCAAAGGTAACTTCATGTGGCCGGCCATGTGGAACAGTGCATTCTATGATGACGACCCACAGAACGGTCCGTTGGCTGATAAAATGGGAATAATCATGAGTACCTCTCATCACGAACCAATGTGTCTGGCACAACAGGATTGGAGCCGCAACCGTAACGGTGCATGGAACTACGCGACTAACGGCGAAGCCTTACGTCAGTTCTGGACACGCGGTATAGAACGATCCAACAACTGGGAAAGAGTGGTCACTGTAGGTATGCGTGGTGACGGCGATGAAGCAATGGAAGGCAGCGGAAACATCAAGCTCATGGAAACCATCGTCAACGACCAGCGTGCCATCATCGAAAAAGTGACTGGAAAAAAAGCAGAAGAAACACCTCAGGTGTGGGCTCTTTACAAAGAAGTACAAGATTATTATGACAAGGGTATGAAAGTACCTGATGACATCACCCTGCTGCTCTGTGACGACAACTGGGGCAATATACGCCGTCTGCCAACTTTGGACAGCAAACCTCGCAAAGGAGGATATGGTATGTACTATCACTTTGACTACGTAGGCGGACCACGCTGTTCCAAATGGATTAACATCAACCCCATTCCTCGCGTATGGGAACAGATGAATCTGTGCTACAGCTACGGAGTGAAAGAAATGTGGATTGTCAACGTGGGCGACCTCAAGCCGATGGAATACCCTATCACATTCTTTCTTGACATGGCCTGGAACCCGGAAGAATTCCATGCAGGCAACCTGATTCAGCACTCGGTAGACTTCTGCCGTAGCGTATTCGGTGAAACAGAGGCGGAAGAAGCTGCACGCCTTTTGCGTACATATGCCAAATTCAACCGCCGTATGATTCCGGAAAATCTCAATACCAAGACTTTCTCCATGAACTACGATGAATGGCAACGCGTAACCGCAGAATATGACCAGCTGGCCATCGATGCGGTAGCACTCAGCAAACGTCTGCCTAAAGAGACACAAGATGCCTGGTTCCAGCTTTTGGGTTATCCAATCCAGGCCTGTGCCAACCTGTATGATATGTATTACGCACAGTTCATGAACCAGCGCCTGGCCAAAAAAAAAGACCCGAATGCCAATCTCTGGGCCGACCGCGTAGCTGAATGCTTCGACCGCGACTCCCTGTTGCAAAAACAATATCACACAATGAACGGAGGAAAATGGAACCACATGATGGATGAAATTTATATCGGCTACAAGTCATGGGCTACACCTAAGACCCGTGTCATGCCCGCTGTTACTCGCGTAGCAGGTACTCCTACAGGAAAACTGACCCTCCCTACTCCTCTACCGGTCAGCGCAAAAGTTTCTTCTTCTTCAAAAAGCAAATGTGAATTTGAAGAACGCAACGGCTATATCAGCATCGAAGCCGAACACTTCACACGGAAAATTGATGGGAAAGAGGCCAAATGGACCGTCATCCCGGAACTGGGACGTACACTTTCTGCAGTCACTCCCCAACCTGTCACTGCATCCGTAGACGACATGGCTTTAGAATATGACATTGACGTAACGTCTACAGACTATCCTCGCATCAAAGTACGTTTCTCACCCACATTGAACTATCACGTGAAGGGTTTACGCTATGCCATCAGTATTGACGGAAAGGAAGAAAAAGTAGTTGACGTGAATGGAGATTACAATGGTGAACTTGGTCCCTGGCAACGCGAAGGTATCATCGAATGTGAAACCATTCATCAGAAGCTGAATCCCGGACGTCATACAGTCCGTTTCCGCTTGCTCGACAATGGTCTTGTACTTCAGAAAATAATGATTGACTTCGGAGGCATGCGCCGCAGCTTCCTCGGTGCACCTGAAACCATGAAATAAGTCTCAAACAGCCACATAAAAGGTAGTGATTTGCAGGATGAAATAAAAACGGAAGAAAAATGATACATTCCGTAATTACTATGTAACATTTTAAGGTGACGTGTGAAATAAGATTGACTCCTACAATCCATGCATTTCACTTACCTTTGTGACTGTGAGCTTCACAAATGAACTTTATATCTAAAACCCAATAAATAACTATTAAAAACCAAGAATTATGAAAAAGTTAATGCTGATGTTCGCCCTCGTGGCTTTGTTTACAACTAATGTAATGGCACAATCACCGTGGAAAATTGTAGATATGGAATATATTACAAAAACCGGTGGTAACTGTGATTATGATGATGAAACTTGTACTGCTACTTTCAAAGGAGCATACGACCGCTGGTTTGACCTTCCCGACTTGTCTGGTGACCTTACAAGCCACACCAAATTGTCAGCAACCATTCTGAAAAGCAACGTGATTTTAACCTTCAACGTACGCTACCGTGATGCTGACGGAAAAATACAGCAGGTAAAGGCACAGACCTTCTACGGACAGATGGGAAAAGAAATCAACGCAAAAAAGACACTCAAGGTAGACCTTTCTAATAAAGGAAAAATTACCGATGAAATGCTCAAAAATGTAACAAGCATCCGCGTGTCAATGGCTAAACAAGCTTCTGGAGCTGAAGAACCCTGGTTCTGCCAGTTCGGCGATATCGTAGTAGAATAACACATATACAGCACACAAAATTAAACGACAAGATTAAGAACAAATAGCCCTATAAAAGTTGGACATTAGGTTAGATTTAGTACGAAAATAGCCCGGCAATATGCCGGGCTATTTCTATTTATCTATCCAACGGTTCTTATTTAATCTCCCATGTATCATTCGTTTCCAGCAGTTCGGCAAACGTGTGATACTTCTTCTTGGCAGATACTTCTTCTATCTGGGCTTCTACTGCCTCATCGTATGTCGGTGCATCCACATCACGAATCACACCCAAGGCTATCGGGAAATCCGGGCCTTCCATCAGCGCAAGTTTCAATTGCAGGGTATGGTCTTCACAATGGGCATCGTGCACTAAGATGTCTTTTTCTGTGATGCCGTTCTCACCTAATTTCACCACCTTCAGTCCGAAGCCTTCCTGCATCAGGCCAAATTCCTTGTTCGGACCGAAAAGCATAGGCTTACCGTGTTCCAGATAAATTGCATTGCGTTCACGGTCTTCCTTTTTGGCCACAGCATTGTGCGTACCGTCATTGAAGATGACACAGTTCTGCAACACTTCCACTACCGACGTACCTTTGTGACGGGCAGCTGCTTTCAGCACTTCCACAGAAGGACCGCCATCTACCGCCGCACAACGGGCAAAGAAACGGCCGCGAGCTCCGAAGCACAATTCTGCCGGACGGAAAGGATCTTCCACCGTACCGTAGGGAGAAGATTTACTTACAAACCCACGGGCTGAAGTCGGAGAATACTGTCCCTTGGTCAATCCGTAAATACGGTTATTCAACAGGATGATGTTAATATCTACATTACGACGGATAGCATGGATGAAATGGTTACCACCAATGGCCAGACCATCACCGTCGCCGGAAATCTGCCAGATAGTAAGATTCGGATTAGCCACCTTGGCTCCCGTAGCAATGGCAGCCGCACGTCCGTGGATGGTGTGCATGCCATACGTATTCATGTAATAAGGCAAACGTGAAGAACATCCGATACCGGAAATCACCGCAATTTCATGGGGAGGTACTCCCAGTTCGGCCAAAGCCTTGTGAAAAGAATTCAGGAAAGCGTGGTCGCCGCAGCCCGGACACCAGCGAGGCTGTCCGAATTTGTAATCTGCTGCCGTATATTTTGTTTCACTCATTGTTATTCCTCCAGAATATTTATTGATGAATCATTAAAAAAGTTGACTGAAAGCCTCTACCAGCTCTTTCACTACGAACGGCTGGCCTTTTACCTGATTGAACTGATGCAGGTGAATACCTTCCACTTTCATGCGGAGATAGCCTGCCAGCTGTCCCATATTTTGTTCGGCCACCACGATAGTCTTGTATTTTCGTAATACTTCGGCTGTATTTTTCGGCAACGGGTTGATGACACGGAAATGTGCCAGTGCCGTTTTCTTTCCCATAGCGTTCAACTGATCCATGGCAGAATGCAAGTGTCCGTAAGTACCTCCAAAGCCTACAATCAGCAAATCGGCATCCGGATTGCCTTCCACTGTAAGCGGTGGCAATGAATCGGCAATCTTTTCTACCTTTTCGGCACGCAACTTCGTCATCAGGAAGTGGTTTTCCGGTTCTGTAGAAATGGCTCCGGTTTCGTTACTCTTTTCCAATCCTCCGATACGGTGCATAAAGCCCGGGGTACCCGGTGTAGCCCAATAACGCACGCCTGTCTGCGGGTCACGCTGGAACGGTGTCCACGAATCAGCCATTTCCGGCTTCACGTAAGGCGGACAGATGGATGGATAAGTATTCAAATCGGGCAGACGCCATGCGGCAGAACCGTTGGCAATATAGGCATCGGTCAACAAAACGACCGGAGTCATGTGCTCCAGGGCAATCTTGCAGGCCAGATAAGCCGCATCAAAACAGTCGGTCGGTGAAGAAGCTGCCACCACAGGCATCGGGCTTTCTCCGTTACGTCCGAACAGCACCTGAAGCAAGTCGGTCTGTTCTGATTTAGTAGGCAGTCCGGTAGAAGGGCCTCCACGCTGTACGTCTACAATCACCAGCGGAAGTTCCGTAATCACCGCCAGGTTCATGGCCTCACTCTTCAAACAGATACCCGGGCCGGAAGTGGTCGTTACAGCTAATGCGCCGGCAAACGAAGCTCCTACGGCAGAAGCACATCCGGCAATTTCATCTTCACACTGCACCGTCTTTACACCAAGCGATTTATGTTTGGCCAACTCGTGCAAAATATCCGTAGCCGGTGTAATAGGGTAAGAACCTAGATACAATTGCAGGCCTGCTTTCTCAGCAGCTGCCATCAGACCGTATGCCGTCGCTTTATTACCGTTGATATCCATGTATTTTCCCGGCTCTTTCTGTGCTTTACTCGGAACGGTATAACTCATCGATACAGAAGCATGGGTGTTTTCACCAAAGTGATAACCGTCGTAAAGTACCTTTACATTGGCTTCGGCAATTTCCGGTTTCTTGGCAAATTTCTCGCGCAGGATTTTTTCACCCACCTTCACATCACGATGGAACAGCCAGCATACCAGTCCCAAAGCAAACATGTTCTTTGTACGTAAGATAGACTTATTGTCCAGCCCGCTGTCTTTCAGGCTTTCCTTACACATGGTAGTAATAGCTGCCGACACGACTTCATTCTTAATACCCAGTTCCGAGAAAGGATTTTCCAACGTAAACTTAGCCTTTTCCAGGTCACGTTTGGTAAATGAATCGGAGTCGATGATAATTACCGCCTGCGGTTTACAAAATTTATACTGTGTTTTCAAGGCTGCCGGATTCATGGCTACCAGCACATCGCATTTATCGCCCGGAGTATATACCTTTCCGGCACCAATATGCACCTGAAAGCCAGACACACCAGTCAATGAACCTTGCGGGGCGCGAATGTCCGCCGGGTAATCCGGGAATGTACTGATATCGTTTCCTTCGGTTGCCGAAATATTGGAGAACATATTACCGGCCAGCTGCATTCCGTCACCGGAATCACCCGAGAAACGGACTACTACCTCGTCCAGTTCCTTGACAATCATTTCTTCTGCCATATCGTATTTATTTAAAGTTCACAAAATCAATTTTGGCAAAATTGGGGAAGTTCCGTAAAAAAACAAAATAAATCGGGAGATATTTTCTGCAACCTCTCAAAAAACGCAAGTGCATTTGATATAAAACGCAAGTGCGTTTCACTTCAAACGCAAGGACGTTTGATCTTAAACGCAAGTGCGTTTTGGATGGAACGCAAGTGCGTTTTTTCACGCTCGTCAATGCGCAGACCTTCACGATGGATTGATATTATATAACAAGTTAAATATCAACAAATTACAAGCAAACAATAAATTTTGCAGCAGACTATTGAATCAAGCCCTCGACACCACCTTATTATATTGTACTATAAAAATCCCTTTAAAAGCTACCTAAAATAAATTTAAAATCAAATTTAAGACCATAATCACCACTCTGTAAAAAAGAAAATTACCCTCTTGTATTTTTGCTTTTTCAGGCAAAAAGAATAACTTTGTTTATTAATCAAAAAACGACTTATAATGAAAGAATTTCTTCGGAGCACCCTGGCTACCATTACAGGCGTGCTGATTTGCGGATTCATTTTTATCATCCTAGGTATCGGCATACTGGCCGGAATTATGGCCTCTTCTGAAAGCGAAACCTTAGTCATGCCCAACTCTGTTTTTACGCTTGAACTGAAAGGTACCGTTCAGGAGCGCTATCAGCCTAGTCCCGTAGACCAGTTCTTTGAAGACCGAATTTCCACATACGGACTGGAAGATATTCTGAGTTCTATCCAGAAAGCCAAGGAAAACGAACAGATTAAGGGTATCTACCTGCATACGGGATTATTAGCATGTTCTACGGCCTCTTTGCAAGCTATTCACCGTGCACTGACTGATTTCAAACAAAGCGGCAAGTTCCTGATTTCCTATGCCGACATGTACACACAGGGCGGCTATTACTTGGCCAGTGTAGCCGACAAGGTAATTGTAAATCCTGCAGGAAACCTCTCCTGGCACGGATTATCCAGCGAGACCATGTTTCTGAAAGATTTCCTGGCCAAAATCGGAGTTAAAATGCAGATATTCCGTGTGGGTACCTACAAATCGGCCGTTGAACCGATGACCAATACCGAAATGAGTCCGGCCAACCGTGAACAAACACAGGCCTTTCTGGAATCTATGTGGAAGAACATCGTGGACGATGTAGCCGTTTCCAGAAATATTTCTGTCGATTCCTTGAATTCATTAGCTGATAGGAACATGGACCTGCGTCCGGCCGAAGAATACGTGCGCTGCGGACTGGCCGACACACTGATGTACAAAGACGAAGTGCTCAGCTACCTGAAATCACTCGCCGGACTGACCGAAGAAGATAACCTCCATACCCTGAGTCTGGATGAAATGACTCGTGTAAAATCGGCCACTCCGAAAAGCAAGACAAGAGACGTGATAGCTGTTTATTATGCTTATGGAGAAATTGACAACGTTTCTTCGTATGACGAAGGTATCAACTCCGAAAAAGTAACGAAGGACTTGCGCGATTTGCGTAAGGACAAGAACGTGAAAGCGGTTGTGCTCCGCGTAAACTCTCCGGGAGGAAGTGCCTACGGTTCGGAACAGATTTGGCGTGAAGTGAGCTTGCTGAAAGCTGAAAAACCGGTCGTCGTATCTATGGGTGACTATGCTGCTTCCGGCGGTTACTACATTTCTTGTGCGGCCAATAAAATCGTAGCTGAACCGACTACCCTAACCGGTTCTATCGGCATCTTCGGTATGATACCCGACGCTTCTGAATTACTGACCGACAAACTGGGACTTCATTTTGATGGAGTCAAGACACATAAGATGGCCGACATGGGTAGCATGGGACGTCCGTTTAATGCAGAAGAATCAGCTCTGATGCAGCAGATGATAAATCAGGGATATGCCTTGTTCACCAAACGCTGTGCCGAAGGACGAAATATTCCGTTAGAGGAGCTCTGCAAGATTGCGGAAGGCCGCGTATGGACTGGAAGCATGGCCAAGGAGCTGAAACTGGTGGATGAACTGGGGGGACTGGATACTGCCATCCAGCTGGCTGCCGAACTGGGAAAAGTAAAAGACTATAAGCTGAAAAGCTACCCGACCAAGCAGGATTTCCTGACAGAACTGCTGAATACTCGCGCCGACCGCTACATTCACAGCCAGCTGCAAGAAACATTCGGTGAATATTATCAAGGGTTTGAATGGTTGCGCCACGTGGAACAATCTGACCGCCTGCAAGCCCGTTTGCCGTTCAATATGCGTATCCAATAAGCAAGAGGCGCGTTCATGAACGGAAAATGCAAGATATATTGGGGGCTATGGCCCTTCAGTGTCCTCTACGGCGTCGGTGTGAAGGTACGGAATCTTTTGTTCGACGTGGGCTGGCTCCATGAAGAAAGCTTCCCCTTACCCGTTATCTGCATCGGTAACCTGACCGTAGGTGGTACTGGGAAAACCCCCCACACGGAATACCTCATCCGGCTGTTGCAGGACTCGTTCCGACTGGCCGTACTGAGCCGGGGCTACAAGCGGAAATCAAAAGGTTTCGTGCTGGCTTCTTCTACTTCCCGAATGGAAGACATCGGTGACGAGCCTTACCAGATGGCTCGCAAGTTTCCCAGCATTCACGTGGCCGTAGACGGAGACCGCTGCCGGGGTATCCGCCAACTTACATCCCCACAAGGAGCGCCCGATACAGAAGTCATCCTGCTGGACGATGCCTTTCAACACCGCTACGTACGACCGGGACTGCGCATCCTGCTGATGGATTACCATCGCCCCGTAGAATGCGACCAGCTTCTTCCAGCCGGACGCCTTCGGGAACCAGCCAGCGGAAAGAAACGGGCCGATTTGCTCATCGTCACGAAATGTCCGCCTAATCTCAGCCTGGAGGAATGCGAACGTATCAGGCAACGTATACAGCCACTTCCGCATCAGGAAGTGTTTTTCACTACCCTGGCCTACGGGAAACTGTATTCCCTATTTATGGATGCTCCTGCCCAACCGCTGGATGCGTTAAAAGATAAAGAAGTGCTGCTGGTCACCGGCATTGCCTCACCGGCACCACTAATGGAGGAAGTCGGCCGACACGCCGCCCGTATCACTCCGCTGCTCTTCGGCGACCATCACAATTTTGACGGTACCGACATGCAACAGATTGCACAGCAGTTCCACCAACTGCCGGAAACCCGCCGCCTCATCCTGACCACCGAGAAGGATGCCTCACGGCTTATCGGTCATCCGCAGCTCAACGAAGAACTAAAACCCTATATTTACGTGCTCCCCATAGAAGTGGAGTTTCTGCACAAAGGAGAACTAGTATTTAACCCTAAAATCATTGAGTATGTTAGAAAAAATTCAAGAAACAGCTGCCTTTCTAAAGGCTAAAATGCACACTCACCCCGAAACAGCCATCATCCTGGGTACAGGACTGGGCAGTCTGGTGCACGAAATCACCGACAAGTATGAAATCAACTATTCGGAAATCCCGAATTTCCCGGTTTCAACCGTCGAAGGACACAGCGGGAAACTGATTTTCGGGAAACTGGGCAACAAGGACATCATGGCCATGCAGGGACGCTTTCATTTTTATGAAGGCTACTCCATGAAGGAAGTAACTTTCCCCGTACGTGTGATGCGTGAACTGGGCATCAAGACCCTCTTCGTATCGAATGCGGCAGGAGGTACCAACCCCGACTTTGAAATCGGTGACCTGATGATTATTACTGACCACATCAATCTCTTCCCGGAACATCCGCTTCGTGGGAAGAATATCGAATACGGACCACGCTTCCCGGATATGAGTGAAGCTTACTCTAAAGAACTGATTGCAAAAGCCCTGGAAATTGCACAGGAAAAAGGTATCAAGGTGCAACAAGGCGTCTACCTCGGTACGCAAGGTCCTACGTTCGAAACTCCGTCAGAATATAAGATGTTCCACATTTTAGGTGCTGATGCCGTAGGAATGTCTACCGTACCTGAAGTGATTGTAGCCAATCATTGTGGCATTAAGGTATTCGGCGTATCAGTCATCACCGACCTGGGCGTGGAAGGAAAGATTGTGGAAGTATCACACGAAGAAGTGCAGAAGGCTGCCGACGAAGCACAGCCTCGCATGACGACCATTATGAGAGAACTTATCAACAGAGCGTAAAAATACTATGCACGAAGGAAAC
>ENA-UOJA01001379-UOJA01001379.1-human-gut-metagenome-genome-assembly--contig:-C19-NODE-1379-length-20030-cov-10.795695_pt1 | contig 20030 bp, 10 predicted proteins | sample MGYA00242337_ERZ723884 | MGnify/ENA metagenome assembly ERZ723884
TGGATGAGGTGGTTGTAATCGGATATGGCACCTCCAAGCGGAGTGACTTGACCGGATCGGTTGTTTCAGTAAGAAGTGATGATTTGATGAAAAACCCGGTTTCGGATGTTACATCGGCTTTAGCGGGGCGGGTGGCCGGTGTGCAGGTTACCCAGTCAGAAGGAGGGCCCGGTTCTTCCATTTCCATCCGTGTTCGCGGTGGTATGTCCATCACCCAAAGTAACGAGCCTCTCTACATTATCGACGGTTTTCCCAGCGAGGACGGAATATCTGACCTTGATCCAGGTGAAATCGCTTCTATTGATATCCTGAAAGATGCTTCTGCTACTGCCATCTACGGTGCGCGCGGTGCGAACGGTGTGGTGGTGGTCACCACCAAGGGGGGTGAGAAGAAGGATTCAAAGATGACGGTCAGCTTTGATGCCTATGTGGGTGTATCTAAGATAGCTAAAAAGCTTTCGGTTCTTTCATCAGAGGAGTATGCGCTGTTGGACTACGAACGGAATATTTATTTTTATAATTCAGAAGGGATTACCCGTTTCCAAAATACTTACGGCTCGTTCCATGAAATTCATGAAAACTATGCTAATCGGGGAATTGACTGGCAGGATGAAGTGCTGGGGCGCACCACTACCAGCCAAAACTACCGTGTGAATATTTCCGGAGGCGGACGTGATTTGAACTATAATCTGAACTATGCTTATTATAAAGAGCTGGGGGCTATGGTGTATAGCGGTACTGACCGTCACAACATCTCTTTGAACTTCTCGCAGCGCGGTGACAAGCGGCTTTCGGTGAACGGACGTGTTACTTTCTCCCAGACAGATGTGAGTGGGGTGGGGACATCCGACGGGAATACTCGTTTCAACAAAATGGAAAGCATCCTCCAGTATCCTTCCATTGCTGGAATCTATTCGACGGAAGAAGATTTGTTGGCAGGAGAGAATCCGCTCTATGAAGATGATGCTGCGAATACGATGCAGAATCCTTTGATTGAGGCCGCCCAAAGTACGGATGACCGCACGACACGTGTCTTTCAGGCAAACGGAGGAATCACGTTCCGATTCAACAAACGTTGGTTCTTGCGCAGTACCTTGGGTACACGTTATCAGAATATCAGGAGGGATGTTTTCTATGGTGAACTTACTTCTACTGCCAAGCGTGCTAGTATCAACGGTTACGTGCAGTATTCGGAAAGCGGAAGTTTCCAGACTTCGAATGTGTTGAACTATGAATTCAAGTCGAAAACAAATCGTTTGACTCTTATGTTTGGTCAGGAATGGGTGTCCCGCTGGTCGCAATGGATACGCTCGAGAGCAACCAATTTCCCCAATAACGATATCGGACTGAGTGACATGAGCCTCGGTACACCGGGTTCGATTACTTCAGAAGAGAACTATGATGACAAACTACTTTCGTTTTTCTCACGTGCCAACTGGAATTTTAAGGAGAGGTTTTTGGTGACGGCTACCATTCGTGCCGATGGCTCTTCTAAATTTGCCCGGAGTCACAAATGGGGATTTTTCCCGTCCATTTCCGGTGCGTGGCGACTGAGTGAGGAAAAGTTCGTCAAGAAGCTGGATGTATTCTCCGATTTGAAGTTGCGTGCCGGTTACGGTCTTGCTGGTAATAACCGTATTGCCAGCTATTCATCGCTTGCTTTGCTGGAATCTGCTACCTATCCAAGCGGCGAGAATGTCTCATCTGGCTATGCCCGTTCGGGAATTCCGAGTGTTGACTTGCAGTGGGAATCGAACAAGACACTGAACATCGGTATCGATATGGGCTTTTGGGGGCAGCGTTTGACCATCACTCCTGAATTTTATCTGAACAAGAGTTCACATTTGTTGTTGAACTCCAAGTTACCTACTTCTTCCGGCTATTCAACGATAATACGTAATGTCGGCAAAACACGCAACATCGGTTTTGACTTGAGCATTTCGTCGGTAAATATTCAGTCAAAGGGATTTACATGGACAACCGACTTTAACTTGTCGTTCAATAAGAACCGTATCGAGGCTTTGTCTGGTGAAGATTATTTTCTGGAAGAAGCTGCATTCGGCTATAATCAGAACACTCACAAGATTGCGGTAGACGAACCACTCGGGCAGTTTTATGGATTCAAAACTTTGGGGCTTTATCAGGTGGAAGATTTTACTTATGATGCCCAAACCGGAATCTATACATTGAATGATGGAGTACCGGGACGTTCAGATACAACGGTGCAGCCGGGCTCATGGAAGTTCGCAGATATCAATAACGATGGGGTTGTAGACGACAATGATCGTACGGTGATAGGGAATGCCAATCCGGATTTTTATGGAGGTATTACCAACAGCTTCTCTTATAAAGGATTTGACCTGAGCGTGTTCTTTACGTTCAGCTATGGAGCGGAAGTGCTGAATGCTACGAAGCTGAGCAATACGAAGACGGGAAACACGAACAAGAATGTGCTGAACATAGCTAATAGTTCAAACCGTTGGATGATTGTCAATACAGACGGAGAGGACGTGAGGAACAACCCTTCCGAACTGAGTGCACTCAATGTGGGTAAGACGGTGGCGTATATAGGAGACCAGGAACAGGGTGACTATTTTATCCATTCATGGGCAGTGGAAGATGCTTCCTACCTTCGTCTGAGCAATCTTACGTTGGGGTATACTTTCCCGACGGCATGGACAAGAACACTAGGGGTACGTAAGGCGAGAGTATATTTCACTGGAAGCAACCTCTTTGTATGGACTCCCTATACTGGCTTCGATCCGGAAGTGTCAACCAAAGGTAACAACCTGACTCCGGGGGTGGATTTCGGTGCTTATCCACGCAACCGTTCTTTCGTATTCGGATTAAATTTAACTTTCTAATGAATCGATATTATGAGATATTTGAAAAATATATTGATGCTTATGGCTGGTTGTTTGTCTCTAGTTTCATGTGAGGACAAGCTGACTGAAACCCCGAATTCCTATTATACGGAAGACGAATTCTTCTCCGATCCGGACAATGTGGAGATGGGGATATTGGGTATATATAATGTATTGCCTTCGCTGTACGGGGACTATGGAATGGCTTTCTTTGCATCGGATGACACATGGTATGCCGCTCCGGGAGTGTCAGACAGCGGACGGCGTGACATTTCGGGCTATACGCTGACTACGTCCAATAAGTATGTGGAGAATGCGTGGTTGTACACTTATCAAGGGTTGGAACGTGCGAACTACATGATTGCCAGAATCGAGGGGATGGATGAGTATGGAGGAAATGCAAACCTTCACAAATTAGTGGCTGAAGCCAAGTTTCTGCGTGCCCTGTTCTCTTTTAACTTGGTTCTTTATTGGGGGGATGTGCCTTACAAGACAACTTCTACTGATACCTATGGAGAAGCTTATCTACCTCGTACCTCGCGTGAGGAAATCTATGACCAGATTATAGAGGATTTGACCGATGCGGAGGAAGGGATGGACTGGGCGACTGCAAGCAGTTCGCCAGAGCGTGCCACTCAGGGTGCTGCACGTGCATTGAAGATGCGTGTGCTCTTGCAGCGTGCAGGTTACAGCCTACAGATGGACGGACAATTGAAATGTCCGGAAGACAATTTGCGCCAGGAATATTTTACTGCTGTAATTGAAGAATGGGAAGCTTTCGAAGCGAACGGTTATCACAGACTTTATACTACAGCTGACGGGGTTTCCAGCGGTTTTGATGATGAAGGACGGACAATCGGAAATTATGAGGCTTTGTTTCGGACATTCTCTTACGGAACGCTCAATTCCAAGGAGAGTCTTTTTGAAGTGGCTTTTTATACTGTAGACGGAAGTACAGGTGCGAGAGGGTATTGGGGAACCTATAACGGATCATATGTTGATGCACCGAGTATCCAGACTACAGAAACAAGTAATTATATGGGACGTGCCAACGCAAACTTTCGTGTGGTTCCGGAGTGGAAAGGTTACTTTGAAGCTGATGATGAACGTAGGGATGTGATGGTTTGCACGTATCGTTATGTCTGGAACAGCGACATCTATAATCATGAAAAGCAGGAACAGACTGCAACAAGAAGCTGGTATCCGGGAAAATGGAGACGCGAGTGGATGCCGCTGGGATATAAGGACCCGAACATTACCGATGTCAACTATTGTATGTTGCGTTATGCTGATGTGATACTGATGGCTGCGGAGGCATATAATGAGATAGGGGAGACTTCAATGGCATGGACATTGCTGAATGAAGTACGCGATCGTGCCAATGCCACAGCGGTCTATTCGTTGCAGGATTACCGGACTTATCAGTCTTTGCCGGATCTTCCTTTCTTCAACGGAGGTACGGCTCAGGATAATTTTCGCACAGCCCTCTATTGGGAGCGCGGTTTTGAACTGGCTTTCGAAGGTATGCGTCGGTATGATTTGCTCCGTTGGGGAATCTTGAGAGACGCTTTGGTTATGACTGGGAACAATACGGTTGCAAATACAGAAGGAAGCACGAGGGCTTATCTTGCCGGAGATAATTTCCAGACCGGAAAGCATGAACTTTTCCCAATTCCTTTAGACGAGATACAGGCTAATCCTTTACTTGAGAATACGAATAACCCTAATTATTGAAAAACATGAAAAGAAATTTGACATTCGCTTTGTTCTGCGGGACACTTGTACCGATGGCTGCCTTGGCTCAGGAACGTCCGAACATCATTTATATAATGACAGACCAGCAGTCGGCTACAGCTATGAGCTGTGCAGGCAATACGGACTTGCAGACTCCCAACATGGACAGGCTTGCCGCACATGGCGTGCGTTTTGAGAATGCTTATTGCTCGATGCCTTTGAGCGGTCCGTCGCGTTCATCCATGTTTACTGGGTATATGCCTGGAACAGTGGGACTGTGTGCCAACGGCACTCCGCTTCCCGATTCGTTGCGTACGCAGACTTTGGGTACGCTGATGGGTGAGGCTGGTTACCATTGTGCATATGCAGGGAAATGGCATGTGCATACCAATTCTCTGCCATCGGAACACGCTTTTGGATTTGAGCGTCTACATGGGCATAATGATTACGGATTGGCAGAAGCTTGCGTAGGGTTTTTGCGTCGCAAGCAGGACAAGCCGTTCTTCCTTGTAGCCTCGTTCGACAATCCGCATAACATCTGTGAATATGCACGTAAGCAGAACCTGCCTTATGCCACCGTTGAAGAGCCAGTTGACATAGAGGAATGTCCGAATCTGCCAGCCAATTTTGCAGTCGCTCCTTACGAGGCGGATGCATTGATTTTCGAAAAATCACTGAAGTATCGGCTTCATCCTACAAAGAATTATACGCCTGATGACTGGCGCCGTTACCGTAATGCCTATTGCCGTTTGGTGGAGGCCGTAGATGTGGAAATCGGAAAGATTGTGGATGAAATTGACCGTCAGAATCTTTGGAAAAATACGGTGGTCATTTTTGCAAGCGATCACGGGGATGGACAAGGGGCACACCAGTGGAATCAGAAGACGGCGCTCTATGAAGAGGTGGCGAACGTACCGTTCATCGTCTGTCTTCCTGGAGGAAAGAATGCCGGAAAGGTGCTCCCCCAATTGGTGAATGCTGGGGTAGACCTGATGCCGAGTGTATGCGATTGGGGTGGAGCGGAAGTGCCTTCCGGTCGAAAAGGAGTAAGTATCCGGCCAATAGCGGAGAAGGGTGATACGGCAATTCTCGGTCAGCCTTACATCGTGAGCGAGACGGTTTTTACCGAAACCGGTGGAGGTACGATGGGATGGATGGTGCGTACCACCGACTATAAATATATATTGTACAGCATGGGGCTTTATCGTGAACAGCTTTACGATATGAATTTCGACCGGGGAGAAATGCACAATCTGGCCGTGGAGAAAAAGTACAAGGACGTGGTGAAACGCCACCGTGAACTGCTGGCAGAGTGGATGAAGAATCATTCCAAGAACGAGGGAAAAACGAACTTACACTATATACCAGAATAGAAAAAAATAAGAAATATTTAGAAAACAATCAAATTGTTATGAAAAGGGAATATATGATAGCCGGTTTGCTTTTGTGCATCTCTTTTATAGGAGGGACATCTATGGCGGAGTCTCTGCCTTCGGCCAATAGCCCGGAAAACGGTACTGAATCGTTGCAGGTGCCCCACAAACCGAAAGGCACGAAGACGAGGCTGGGTGTTCAGGCACAGGAAGGACGTCCGACAGAGAAGAACGTGGAAAAAGTGAAATCGCAGTCGGGGAAGAACGGTGAGAGCAGAAAGATTGTGAAGAAAAAGACATCCGATCAGTCTTCACGTTATGTGACAGTTAAAACGAATGCTGTCTATTGGGCAGGAGCGATAATGAATCTTTCTGCTGAGGTGCAGCTTCATGAACATGTGTCTTTAGAACTTCCTCTCAACTGGAGTCTGTGGGACATTGAGCGGGAACATGGGGTACGTCTGGTGCTTTTCCAGCCCGAAGCTCGCTGGTGGATGAAAGGTGTGGGCAAAGGACATTTCGTAGGAGTTCACACTCATGTCGGCGTGTTTAACGTGAAGTGGCAGGACGACCGTTTCCAGTTTACGGGCCGTCCTGCGCTCGGAGCTGGTGTTACTTACGGTTATTCGCTTCCTTTTTCCGAGCATTGGGGAGCGGAATTCCTTATCGGAGCCGGATATGCCAACATGCAGTATAATCAGTATTATAACATTGACAATGGGGCGCAGATAGGGAAGAAATCCTACAACTACTGGGGAATTACCCGTATTGGCACGTCATTGGTTTATCGTTTCTAATGAAGACTAGAATATCATGAAAAAAATTATGACATATAAGAATAAACTCGCGCGGTGGAGCATGATGTCCTTGTTTTCCGTGCTGGCGACCGGCTGTCTTACGGAGTTTCCGAAAGAAACGGCAGATGGAGAAATAGGAGTTGATCCCACATTGGTTACTGTGGAAGCGGAAATTTCGTTCGACCTGAATCTTCCCGATTCGGAGGATGAGAACGTAAAAAATCTGTATGTGACGAACGACCCAGACAGATGGCCGGATGCGCTCCATCGTATTACCTTAGCTGCATACGAAGGAACTGCTTTAGCGGAAAGAGTAGTTGTTTACGAAGATCTTCCGCTGACGAACCGTTTTCAGACAAAGGTGTCTGTCCCGTTACACGCACGCAACTACCGTCTGGCAGTGTGGGCGGACTATTATGGAGACTTTGATACCGATGCTATTGAGGAAACCGATTCGTGCTACAATACGCTCGATTTCACTACAGTGATGAAACCGAAAAACAAAAGTTATATCGGAAACAACCGTTTCGAGGATGCTTTCTATGCTTGTCAGGAATTGGACTTGACCCGTTATCGTGATGAATGGGGTGCTAAAGTGCCGGTAAGCATGGAGCTGTCGCGCCCTGTAGGACGTTTCGAACTGGTAGCGACAGATGTAGCTGATTTCCTGGCTGATGAGGATATTATGAATGTTTCTGATCCTACAGACGGTTCGGCATTCCGTGTATACCTTGATTATGATGGAGCTATGCCGGTTGGATATGATGTGTTGTCTGATGTGACTCGTCATGCTTTTGACGGAATGTCTTTCAATGGATCAATTCGAAAGACTGCTTTGGAAAGTGCGGGAGGTGAATATTCACTGTTGTTTGACTATATTCTTATTGATCCAGACAAAACAACATCTATTCCGGTTACGTTGAGGGTAGTCAGCGGTACGAATACAAGTGTTGAATATGCCAGATATTCGTTTCGTCTTCAGTGCAAGCGTGGAGTGAACACTGTAATCCGCGCCCCTTTCCTCACTACCGACCCGAATGGGGGTATCGGATTCGATCCCGATTTTGATGATGAAATAGATGTAGATTTGGACGATTGATAATCTTTTAAGTGAGATTGCCATGAAAAAGATATTCTTATATGCAATGCTGGCTTTGGGCGCAGGACTTTCGGCATGTACAACGAAAGACCTTGACTGGGAATCTCCCAATGGAAATTCCGGTATGGTTGAGGTAGAGATTCCTGAAGGAGGAACACCGACAGATGGAACTGATGCCCCCTTTCCTGAAACACCGGAAGGCTATCAGCTTCGCTGTATTCTTGTAAGCGGAGAAAACCGCTACGAGATGGTGGAGTCGGAGTCTGTGAACAATAAGTTTTATTTTACTGATATTCCTGAGAATGCTGAAGTGTTTGTGTGGGCAGATTTTATTGAGGAGGATGCTGTGTCCGATGAGAACGGACGTTATGCTGACTTATATTATGATACGCAGCAGATACCGGCAATCAGTTATGTAGCCGACCGGATGACGGACGGAAGTTTGTTTAATAACGATGCTTGTGATGCTTTCTATGGGCATGTAGCAGCCGGAGAAGGAACTGTGCTTACTTTGAAGCGTCCGTTCGCAAAAGTGACTTTCTCTAATGAGGATGCGATAACCCTTGCCGGAGACATTGAGGTCAGTTATGAAGTTTTCAATAGGTTTGATATAATGAGTGGAACAGCATCTGGACAGGGCACAATCAGCTATACCGGTGAGGTGGCTGACCGTGCAGCCCGGGTGTGGTTCTCTAACTTCCTTTTTGCAAACCCTGTGGAAGGAAAGGTGGTACTGTCGGATATTTCCATTGAGGGAGACGGGGTACTGAAGCTTTTCGATACATCTAACTTGCAGCTGGCGGCTGGTGGCGGTCTGGTGGATGCGCATTTCAATTGGACGGATGCTAATGCCAGCATAAAGGTGGATGTAAGCTTTGACGATCCGGATGCTCCGAGAGTGGGCGACTATTATTATAGCGACGGCACATGGTCGCCCATGCTGAAAAGCGGAAAGACACCTGTCGGGGTGATATTCGCTTTAGTCGATGAAGGCGAAGCCGCTTCGGATGTAGTGGAGAATTATGAAGGAGTGGCTTTTGACGGAAATGCGATTCATGGCTGGGTAGTCGGTTTGCAGGAATACGCTTCAAGCCCGCGATTTGTACAGATTTCCACTGCAACCGGCACTGCCGGAAGCACGATTGAAGGCATAGAAGGTGTGGCCACGCATAATCTTAATGATGGAACCACATGCACGGATATTATGGGATATGCGAACACAAAGGCATGGAAAGCCAATCAGCTTTCTGAAGGCAAGACTTATTCTGCCTTGGAGGCTGTGGATAACTATCCGCTTTCTGTTCCGGTCACGGGAAACAGTGGCTGGTACCTTCCGTCCTTGAAACAGCTTTTGGTATTGCGCGACGCTTATAATGATGAAGGTAGCAAGGTAAAGTCGGCCTTGCAGGCCTTGCCCGAACAGGAGGAGGTGACTTATGTATTGGCCGATGGCACAGGAAATGATGCTTATTATTGGTCGAGCACGGCACGTAGCGGAGATGACGGAAACCAGGTATGGCTGTTGCGTTTCAATGCGACGGTAGATTCCTATACGGCATCTACTACAGGAAACTCTGGTCGCCATGTCCGTCCGATACTGACATTTTAATTAATGAAGAATTAAGAATGAAGAAATAAGAAGTAAGAATTAGTTTGTGACGCTTAAAAACTTAAGAACTTAAAAATAAAGTCTCGCAATCGCTTTCCCCTTGGGGGGAAGCGGCGGGGCTACAAACAATAAACACCATGAAAAAGATTCTTTTATATTCAACACTGGCTCTGGGCGTGGGACTGTGCTCGTGCAGCCAGGAAGATTTGGGAGAGAGCCCGGCTCAGGCTGTGGGACAGCCCGTCACCGTATCGGTGCAGTTGCCGGGTGAGGTGGGAAACGATGGCTTGTCGCGTGCCGTTCCGTCTATTCCGGCAGGCCATAAGCTGCGCTGCATCCTCTTTGTTTCGGATAACGTTGAAGGTACGGCAGATATTCGTCAGGAAGTTGTCGCTACGACTGTGGACGACAATATTGCATTCACTTTCACTCCGCCGGCAGACACTTATACCTGTTCATTCTGGGCGGACTTCGTAAAGGCTGATGCAGATGGCGATGGCACTTATGACGATTTGTACTATAATACGAAAAGCCTTCCAGACGTAACTTTTGCGGAAAACGCACCCCTCTTTAATAATGAGGCATGCGATGCCTTTACGGGACATTTTACTGCCAATGATCTTACAAACGGCACGGTGACGTTGAAACGTCCGTTCGCAAAAGTGAACTTTATCGCAAAAGAGGATATAACATCTGTGAGCAGTGTATCGGTTTCCAGTTATTCGGTATATAATGGTGTGGATATAATGACAGGAGCGATAAATACTGACAGCAAATTTGAATTGTCCTGTACGAGTGCGAGTGTAGCTGATGCAACTAATAAAGTGTTGTTCTTCAACTATCTTTTTGCGGACGGAAAGAGTACTAAACTTCCGGCAAACATCTCCATGACGTTGGATAATGGAGTAATAACTTCTATTTCTACCCAAGAAATGGTTCTGGCTGCCAATACGCTGTATAATCTGAGCACGTCAGTAATTTCGGATGAAGTTGATACAGACCCGAAAGTCGGCGACTACTTCTATACGGACGGCACGTGGTCAACAGAATTGGAAAGTAATAAGACTGTTGCTGGAGTTGTATTTGCCGTGAAAGGTGATGGGACTGAGAGTGCCATTGACAGTGATGTAACAGGTAATTATCCGGGTGTTGAAGGCGCAACGGATGTCTTGGCATGGGTACTTGCAGCCAAAGATGCAAGTACGGCTGCGAATGTGAAATTTTATAGTGGTAGTGACTTTAGCTTGCCGGAAGATATTGGAACTGGCGATGATGATATTAAAGGATATGAAAATACAGCATTGTGGCTTGCATTAAGTGGAACCGATTACAGTGCAGTGTCTGTAGCAAAATCTTATGGTGTTACTTTAAGTACAGGAGAAGATGTCTTGACGAGTGGATGGTATCTTCCTTCACTTGGCCAGATGAGAGCATTGAGCACTGTCTATGCCGAAACCAATGCTGGTGTAACTACTTCTTTGGCAGTGAAAAAAAGTCTTGAATCTTTAGTAGAAGTAACTATGGCTGGTAATTATTGGACAAGTACAGGCGGTATGAATGACGGCGTTTCAGGTGCTTATCGTGTGGCGTACTCTGACGGAGCTTACAGTGGATTTGCTTTGCGTACTGGTGGTAATCTTCAAACCGGTTCATGCGTTCGCTCTGTGCTGACTATTTTTAGTAAACAACAATAGGTATAATATATAATACAATCAGGTATTAGTTAATATACAGAAATCATAAACCTTTAAATAACAGACATCATGAAAAAAAGTATTTTATTTCCGGCACTGGCTTTGAGCGTGGGACTGTTTTCATGCAGCCAGGAAGATTTGAGCGGAAACGCATCTCAGTCAGATCAGCCCGTAACCGTTACGGTGCAGCTTCCGGACAATGTTGCCGGCAGAGCTTCTTCACGCTATATTCCGTCAGCTTCCGACGACGCGCATCAGTTGCGGTGCATCCTTTATGTAACCAATAGCGACGGCTCTTGGAGCGAACGCATCGAGAAGGTGGAATCGGAAGCCGTTGGCGAAACCTTCAGCTTTACCTTTACTCCGCAGGATGCGAACGACTATAAATGTACGTTCTGGGCAGACTTCATTGAAGATGATGCTGCCGTTACGGGAGATGGCAACGAAAAGAAATATGCCGACTTGTATTATAACACACAGAGCCTGCCTGCAGTAACTTACAATACCGGTGTGACAACAGACGGCTCTCTTTTCAACAACGAGGATTGCGACGCTTATTGTGGAACGATTCCCACTGGAGGCAGCTTGAGCATAAAACTGAAACGTCCGTTCGCAAAGGTTAGCTTTGAGGATAAAGGTACTACCGCATCCTCTGCTTCTTTAATCAGCGTAAGCGGATATGGAGTGTATGGCGGATTCAACATTGAAACCAATGAGGTGGTTGAAACTGAAACCCTGATTTCAGGGACTGGTATTGAACCAGTGAAAACAGACAACGTGTTCTTCTATAATTACCTTTTTGTAGGAAATAAGAATGAATTGCCTGATGGCGATAAGCAGTTCTCACTGACAGTTGACGGCACTACCAAAACCATATCAACAGAGAATATAACATTGACTTCCAACACGGAAGTGAGTGGCAGCTTCGACTGGGGAAGTGCTTCTGGAAGCGATAAAATAACCGTTACGGTTGATTTCAATGATACATGGATTGACCCGAACGCTCCGAAGGCAGGTGACTATTATTATAGCGATGGAACCTGGTCTGACACTTTGAATAGTGAAAAGACCGCTATAGGTGTGGTATTCGCAGTGAAGGGTGACGGAAGTGCCATCGATTCTGATGTGGTGACTAATTATAGCAGTGTGACATTTAAGGATAATGCGATTCATGGTTGGGTAGTTAGTTTGAAGGAAATAACCCCTACACCGAGATTTGCTTCTTCTTCGGATGGCCAAAATGGGGTTACTGTGAGCAGTATAAATGGGGTAAATACCGAAACGACAGATATAAAAGGTTATGCGAATTGTAGTGCATGGAAGAGTAATACATTGGCTAATGAAGCAGTTTATACGGCATTGCTTAAAGCAGAATCGTATGCTGCAGACTATTCGGCCACATTGTCAGTAACTGGAACAAGTGGTTGGTATATCGGTGCGATTGCTCAGATGGATGTTCTCCGTTCTGCATACAATGTAACTGACAGTAAGGTAAAGGCTGCTTTACAAGCTTTAGAAGATGATAGTAAAGCTGATCTGTTCGCCACGGGAACAGGAGCTTCTTCATATTATTGGTCAAGTACAGCCAATCAAGGTGCAGATAAGAATTCAGTCCGGACTATTGTGTTCGATGCTTCTAGAGAATCATATATGAGTACTCATGATGGAGATGCAGGTCGTCATTGCCGTCCCATTCTGACTTTTTAATCAATCTTTGAAAAAGACAACTACCACAGCTTCTTTCATTTGAAAGTCAGCTTTCAGTACTTTCCAGACAGTACTCCAGTACTTCCAAGTAGGTACTCCAGTACTGCAAGGAAAGTACTCCAGTACTTCCTAGGAAGTACTGGCTTTGTTTAAGAGCTGTAAGGTAATTATTTATCTTTATAGAGGAATCTATTATGAAAAAACTGTTATTATATTCAGCTTTGGCATTAAGCATGGCTTTTTCCTCATGTAGCCGGGACGACAATACCAATCCGCAGACACCGAAAGGGGACGGCACCGTGACCGTCACGGTAACCTTGCCCGATGGAGTCCTGGCCGATGCCGGTTCGCGCGCCATGCCGTCTGCCTATCCGGGGCACAAGCTCCGCTGCATCCTTATCGTGGAGGAAAACGGAGCGGTGACCATCAGGCAGGAAAAGCTGGCAGACGAGGCGCAAGACGGAAGCTTCTTCTTCGACATCACCCCGGAGAGCGAGGACTTCAAGTGCTCGTTCTGGGCGGACTACATCAAGGAGGATGCTTCTGCAACAGACGGAAGATATCCAGATTTATACTATAACACTGAGTCACTCCCTACGGTGAGCTATAAAGTGACAGGAAACGAACTGTTCAATAATGATGCATGCGATGCTTTCAGCCTTTCGCTTCTTAACGGAGCAACCGCCGGGACGATGACCCGTCCGCTGGCAAAACTGAGCTTCACCGACGAACGCCCTGCCACGGTGGCTGAGGCCGGAAGCATAGCGCTGAGCGACTATAAGGTGTATACGGACTTTAACATCGTGAACGGAACAGTGGGCGATACGCCCGCGACGCTTTCCTATTCCGGTACACCGGCTGATGCGGAGAAAGGCGTATGGTTCAGCAATTACCTCTTAGTGGGCAACAAGAACCGCTTGCCGGGAAATTTTTTCATGACGGCAGGCGCGAACACCCACGAGGTGGCAACGGACAACGTGACGCTGACCGCCAACCGCCCTATCACAGCCTCGCTCAACTGGCAACGTGCGAACGGCATTATCACGGTGGACGTGAGTTTTGACGACCCTGATACTCCGAATGTTGGTGACTATTATTACAGTGACGGTTCATGGAGCACCCAGTTGCAAACGGAAAAAACCGTTGTCGGTGTGGTTTTTGCCACTTCAGAAACGGAAGCTGCTTTCGATTCTCCCGGAAACTATGAAGGTGTGACTTTTGAAGACGGAAAGGTACATGCTTGGGTTGTGGCTTTGCAAGATGTTTCCGGTTCGCCAAGATTCGTAGATACGGCAGCTGGAGCAAGCGGTGCTACTATTAGTGGTATAGATGGCATAGGTGAAGGAGAATCTGACATCATGGGTTATGCAAACTGTCTGTCATGGAACACGGTCACAAACCCCTTACTAAACGGTAGTGTATATTCGGTAGTGCCTAAAGTTGTTGACAACGCTTATGCGGAAAGCAGTGGACTTACTCCTCCAAGTACGGCTACCGACTGGTATATCCCAGCACTTGGGCAGATGCTTGTTCTGCGTGATGTTTATCTTGAAGACAATAGCGTGATAAAGGCTTCCCTGACAGCGGCGGGTGGAACTGAGCTTCAGGTATTGAATGGAACGGAGGTCCTTTGGTATTGGACGAGTACCGCACGATCCAATGAATCGCAAAATCAGGTTTATCAAATCACATTTCATGCTGAAACAACTTCTTACTATAGCGGTCATAGCGGGGGATCTGGAAAGAAGTGCCGTCCTATCCTGACTTTCTGATAAAAAACATGGCATATCCCTTTATCCGATCCACGTTTGGCAAGGGCAGGGTGGGGCATTTCTTCAGCAGTCTTGAATCATTAATAATGAAGAATGTATGAAATACACAATTTATCTGTTGGGAATTACTTGCGTATTCCTGGCTTCTGCTTGTTCCGATGAGGATATTCCATCGTCGGCTGTGGATACCGAGGCTGTGGATACTCCGGAGGCTTGGCATGATAAAATCCGGACACAGCCTTATCCCAAACTCTCGAACGAACTTTATCTGAATCCTCCGCCGCTTATCGTGCCGCAGGATTCGAAGACTGGTGAGAAACTTCAGTTTGCCCTTTCGCAGGACGAGACTTTCCCTGATGCTTCGACTCAGCTTTCAGAAATGGATGAGTGGTGCATGTTCAACCCCCATCGGGAGCTTGAAGCCGGGACGTGGTACTGGCGTTACCGCAACATTTCGGTTGACGGGTCGGAGGGAGAGTGGAGCGAACCTATTGCCTTTGAGGTAAAAGCGGAGACTCCTGTGTTCGTTACCCCCGACTTCGCCACGTTCCGCGCCAACATTCCGCAGGCGGGAGCCGATGCACATCCACGTCTTTACTGTTTTCTGAACGGAGATTGGGCCAAGGCACGGCAGCGTGTGACATACCATGCGGAGTACAGAGGACTCATCGGCCGTGCGGACAGTGCCTTGAAAGTGGATTACAGTACATATTTGGCTATGGTGACGGAGGATGGCATGGAGGAGATGGCAGATTACGTAGAGAATCTCCATCAGGCTTATCTGCTGACTCAGGATCAGACGTATTCGGCAAAGCTGTCGGAAATCCTGACCCTGTTGTGTGCACATGACTTTTCCGACAGCGAACTGTTCGTTTCCAATTTCAGTTCGACAGCTATCGCATACAGCATTCTCGTGCCGTATGATCTGCTGTACAATCGTTTGAACGGAGGCCAGATACGTACGGCTCAGGAATTGCTGATGCGCATTGCCCGGCATTATTACGAATCTTATTGTGGAATGCAGGAGAACCATATCTTCGACAATCACTTCTGGCAGAAGAACATGCGTATTCTTTTTCAGATAGCTTTCTGTCTGTGGGACAAAGCGGGCTATGAGGAAGAGGCATCCCGTATGCTGGAATACTATTATGAGCTTTGGACTGCTCGTGCTCCGGCTTCAGGTTTTAACCGCGATGGAGCCTGGATTAACGGAAGCGGTTATCTTTCTGCCAATTTCTATACCTTATATTACATGCCGATGCTGATGTCATGTATCGGGCAGACGGACTTCCTCCAGCATCCGTGGTATCAAAATGCCGGACAGGCTTTGGCGTACAATTTTCCTCCTTCATCGCTGAGTTCCGGGTTTGGTGACATGAGTGAGCGTCTGGACGTTCCGGGCAGACAGTATGCGGCGTTCGCAGACTTCCTTGCAAGGGAGACGGGTGACGGCTATGCCGGATGGTATGCCAATGAGTGTTCTACTGATGATGACCCGAACAATGATGTGGCAGACGATGTGCTGTTCCGCATTTACCGTATCTGTCGGAACAGTACTTATGACACGGATTTTCCTGAAAGTGCACCCAAGATGCTTTGGTATAAGGACATCGGTGAGGTGGTGATGCACAGCGATCTTGAGCATACGGCAGACAACTTGATGTTGGGATTCCGTTCTAGTACGTTCGGTTCGGGAAGCCATACCTTGGCCGACCAGAACAGTTTTAATCTGCTGTACGGAGGGAAGGAAGTGTATTACCATTCGGGCTATTATACGAGTTTCTCCGATGCGCATACACTGACATCGTACCGCCATACTCGGGCGCACAATACCATTCTGGTGAACGGTATCGGTCAGGCATTCACCACCGAAGCCTATGGGATGATGCTTCGTGCCGCAGGGGGAAGCCATATAGCGTATGCGCTGGGCGATGCCTCGGAAGCTTACTGTGGCATTTCCGATGACCCGATGTGGGTGAAGAATTTTGAGAATGCGGGCATCGCACAGACACCGGAGAACGGGTTCGGTACTACTCCGCTCACGAAATACCGCCGTCAGGTGCTTATGCTTTATCCGGACATCGTGCTCGTGTATGATGAACTGGAAGCATCGGAACCGGTGCGTTGGGAATGGCTGCTGCACAGCCCCGTGCAGTTCGGCATCGAGGGGCAGATGTTCACTACTCACTTGGACAATGGGGTGGCAGTGGCACGGATGTTCAGTGACTCCTCGTTCGAGGTATCGCAGACCGATCTGTTTGCCGTTTCTCCCGGTGAAGGCTATGCGAACCAGTGGCATCTGACAGCTTTTTTTGAAAACATTCCGCAATGCCGCATCCTGACACTGGTGCAGGTGAGGGGCTCGGAAAGTGAGGTGCTTCCGGTAGTCCGTAACGGAAACCGCATTACGTGCGGTGACTGGGTTATCGAGGTGAATCTTGACCCGTCGTCCGCTGAAAGGCTTCAGGTAACAAACAGTTCGTCGGCTGCGGTTTACAGTTACGGTTCGGACAACCCGGTGCTGGGAGGAAAGGCTTACGCAAGGCAGTACCGCAACTCTTCCGTGCTTTATGACAACATGGACGGGGCATATCGGACGGACGAACAGACAGACCGTAAGCCGGTGGCAAGCAGAAAGGGATGAAAATGAAGAATGAAGAATGAAGAATGAAGAATGAAGAATGTGAGGAATGAAGGCTATATGAAAAATATTCTTTTATTGTGTTTGTGTATTGTAGGGATTGGTTGGACGGCTTGTGCCAACAATCCTCTTCGCACATCTCCTTATCCTTTGGAAGCGAACGATGTGTTCATTAATCCGGCTCCGTTACTGGTGCCGCCTTCCATGAGGGAAGGCGATTTGCTTCAGTTCAATCTTTCGAAGGACAGACGTTTCAGGGGAAACGATGATATTCTGTCGGAACCTGTTCCCTGGGGCGTGTTCAATCCGCACCGTGTGCTGGATGAGGGCAAGTGGTACTGGCGGTTCCGTTCCGTGGATAAGGACGGGACAGAACACCCGTGGAGCAAGACTTACAGCTTTACCATAAGGCCTGGTACTCCGCAGTTTGCCACTCCTCAATTCAGCGACTTTCTGGCCGGTATTCCTGAAGAAGGTCCGCGCATTTATTGTTTTCTGCGCGAAGGGCTTGAAGAGGCGCGCAGGACGGTACGTTCGCATCCGGAATTCAGCAGTATGATAGAGGATGGAAGACGTGCACTGGCAATGAGCTTCACTACCGACACCGTCCCCTACAAACATGTGTTCGAGATGTCGGAGAGTTGTGACATGCTGAATACGGCTTATCAGATGCTTGGTCGGAAAATCTATGCGGACAAGATGGTGCAGAACCTGCGCTGCCTGCTGCCGGAGAATCTGACGGATGAATTTCTTGCCAATGACTTCAATGCGGGTGAGCTTGTGTATGTGCTGGCCTGTACTTACGAGACTTGCGGTGATTTGCTGGCTCCGGCAGAACGCAGGCGGACAGAGGAGCTGATTCTGGAAGTCATTTCCCGATATTATCACGAGCGGTTGGTGGGGCAGACGGAGAACCGTTTTTTCGATGAGCATATCTGGCAGTTTACTATCCGCCGCTTTGTGCAAGGATGCCTGGTGATTTTCGACAAATATCCCGAAGCGAAGGAGTTTTTGCGATATTTCTACGAGCTATGGACTTCGCGCGCTCCGGCCACGGGCTTCAACCGCGACGGGGCATGGCAGAACGGGGCGAACTACTTCAGCGCGAATGCGGTCAGCCTGATGTATCTGCCCAAACTGTTCGGTTATGCCACAGGGACGGACTTCCTCCGGCATCCGTGGTATCAGAATGCGGGGAAAGGGGTGGCCTGCACCTGGATTCCCGGTTCGCTCAGTTCCGGTTTCGGTGACGGACATGAGAAGATGAATGAAAAGCCGCTCCGCATCCGGAGTGCTTTTGCTGATTTCCTTGCCCGTGAGCTGGGCGACTCGTATGCTGCTTGGTATTCGGAAAAGAATCCGCTCTACAAGAGCGAGTTTGAGACCCGTCTTTACCGTATGGCTTGCGGAAAGAAACGTCCGGCATCGTGTGCGCTTCCTGAAGGCGCGCCGAAAGCGGTGTGGTTTAAGGATTGCGGCGAGATGATAGCGAACTCCAATCTGAGCAATCCGGAAATGAATGTTAGCCTGAGTTTCCACTCCAGTCCGTTCGGGTCAGGAAATCATACGCACTCCAACCAGAATGCTTTTAATCTGCATTATGGTGGTGAAGCGGTGTTTCATGCCGCCGGACATTATATGAATTTCAGCGATCCGCACAATCTTCTGTCGTACCGCCACACCCGTGCGCACAATACGGTGATGGTAAACGGAATAGGGCAGCCTTTCACTCCGGACGCTTACGGCTATATTGTCCGCATGCTGGACGGAGACCACCTGTCTTATGCGCTGGGGGATGCTTCGGAGGCCTATTGCGGGGTAAGCGACATCAAGCTTTGGAAAGAAGCTTTCAAGAAGTACGGGCTGGAGCAGTCGCCAGAGAACGGTTTCGGAGAGAATCCGCTCACGAAATACCGTCGTCACATCTTCCTGCTGTATCCGAATATCGTGGTCATCTACGATGAGCTGGAAGCGTCGGAAGTGGCACGGTGGGACTGGCTGCTTCATAGTCCGGTGAAGTTTGAGATAGACGAAGCGTCCGCGGCCTTTTCCACGGAAGCCTGGTCGGGGAAATTCCGTTCGTTTACCCGTCTGTTCAGCGGTGCGGACGTTCATTTTGCCCAGACGGACCGGTATGCGGCACCTCCCAACGAATATGCCGGGCAACGCGGAGAAGATTTCACTCCGTCATGGACGCTTACGGCAAGTCTGACGCCGGTAAAGAAAGCGCGTGTGTTGGCGGTTATCCAGATTGAGGCGGACGGCATGAAGGCGGTGGACGTGAAGCGTGCGGGAAACCGTTTCAAGTTTGGTGGCTGGACACTGGAAGCCGAACTCGACGGAAACCGCCGTCCGGCTCTGTACATTGAGAATAAAGACAAACGTGTGACGTTCTTCTACGGAAAGCGGACTGTAGTGCTTGATGGAATAGTCCGTCGCCTTCAGTCGGACGATGCCTCTGTGTTGTCTGATACGGAGAACGGATACCGGAAAATATATGAGATGATGGATTGCAATGTGGAACGGATGGGAGAATGGAAATAAGTGTGAGGATTTATAGTCAAGGATGTGTCACTGATTCTTAAAAATATAGTTAAATTTACCTCTACACGTACGTGTCAATGAGGTTCAAAATGAAAGAAGCCCCAGGAATCTTGTCTTGAGGCTTCTTTTCTTTAGGGACACTCAGTAAATAGTATAAAATTAGCCAACTAATTCATACACAAAGTATTGCGAATTA
>ENA-UOJA01001398-UOJA01001398.1-human-gut-metagenome-genome-assembly--contig:-C19-NODE-1398-length-19769-cov-6.381962_pt1 | contig 19769 bp, 16 predicted proteins | sample MGYA00242337_ERZ723884 | MGnify/ENA metagenome assembly ERZ723884
GTATCGAAAAAAGATACCAACTTCTCTCATAATTAGCCTTAACTTAATGCCATTGTCCGAAGAAGACGCCCTCTTTATTTTATTTGGGTGATTACAAATTATTTGTATAATTCAACCAACTTCTGTAAGTGCTCATAACGAGCCTTTGCAGCTTCCTCAGATTCCTTGAAGAGTCTGTCAGCACGCTCTGGGAATGGTTTGATCAGACGAGTATAACGAGCCTCGTTATTCAGGAATGCCTGATAATCGTCGAAGTTTACACCCTTCTCAGATGTGAATGTGAACGGATTCTTGCCCTCAGCCTTATTGGAAGGATTGAAGGAGAAGAGATTCCAGTAACCAGCTTTCACTGCTTTCTTCATCTCATCCTGGCAGTGGTTCATACCACCCTTAGCGATTCCGTGAAGCTCACATGGTGCATAACCGATGATCAATGATGGTCCCGGATATGCCTCTGCCTCTGCAATTGCCTTAACAGCCTGTGCAGGGTTAGCACCAAGTGCGATCTGAGCAACATATACATAACCATAGCTCATTGCGATCTCAGCAAGTGACTTCTTACCGATCTCTTTACCGGCTGCTGCGAACTGGCAAACCTCACCGATATTAGAAGCCTTAGAAGCCTGTCCACCTGTATTAGAATACATCTCTGTATCGAATACCATAACGTTTACGTTTTCACCGGATGCTAATACATGGTCTAATCCACCGAAACCGATATCATATGCCCATCCATCACCACCGAAGATCCATACGGACTTCTTACCGAGGTAATCTTTCTTAGCAAGTGCAGCCTTAGCGTTCTCGCATCCGGCAGCTGCTGCTTTCTCTAACTCAGCAACCAAAGCATCTGTAGCTGCTACGTTAGCCTTTGTATCTTCTTTCGTCTCCATGAATGCATCGAATGCAGCTTTCAACTCTGCAGGTGCCTTATCAGACTCTGCACAAGCCTTTACATTCTCGATAGCCTGATCACGTAAGTACTTCTGACCTACATACATACCAAGACCATGCTCTGCGTTGTCCTCGAACAAGGAGTTAGACCAAGCCGGACCCTTCTTAGTATCCTTATTTACAGTATAAGGAGAAGTTGCTGCCGGGTTACCCCAGATAGAAGAACATCCTGTTGCATTGGAGATGTACATCTGCTCACCAAAGAGCTGTGTGATCAATCTAGCATATGAAGTCTCTGCACAACCTGCACAGCTTCCTGAGAACTCAAGGAGTGGCTGGTTGAACTGGCTTCCCTTAGGTGTTGTGTCAGCGAATCCGCTGTCTTTCTTACCAACATTAGCTACTAAGTAGTCGAATACCGGCTGCTCAGCTGCCTGAGACTCCTGAGGTACCATCTTGATAGCGCCATCAGCTGCCTTAGGACATACTGTAATACACTCACCACATCCCATACAATCCAAAGGAGATACGCTCATTGTGAACTTATATTCTCCAGCCTTTGGCTTAGTATCGGAAAGTTTAATATTAGAAGGTGCTGCTTTCACCTCATCCTCGCTCAGCAAGAATGGACGGATCGTTGCATGAGAACATACAAATGCACAGTTGTTACACTGAATACATGTATCCGGATCCCATACTGGAACGGTTACTGCAGTACCACGTTTCTCATAAGCGGAAGCTCCTGTTACGAACTGACCATCTGCAATATCAGCAAATGCGGATACCGGAAGGCTGTCACCATCCATCTTGGAGATCGGCTCAAGAAGCTTGTTGACCATATCAACAACCTCTTTACGTCCTGTCTTCTCCTTAGCTGGAGCATCTGGTGCAGGATTTTTCCAAGAATCCGGAACTTCTACTTTGTGTACAGCGTCAACACCGGCATCAATTGCCTTGTAGTTCATCTCTACGACAGCGTCACCTTTCTTAGAATAAGACTTCTTAGCTGCCTGCTTCATGAACTCAACAGCTTCATCGATCGGCATAACGTCTGCTAATTTAAAGAATGCGGACTGTAAGATCGTGTTAGTACGTTTACCCATACCGATCTCGATTGCCTTATCGATCGCGTTGATCGTGTAAAGCTGAATGTTGTTATCAGCGATATATTTCTTAGCCTCTGCGTTCAAATGATGATCTAACTCTTCATCACTCCACTGGCAGTTGATCATGAATACTCCGCCCGGCTTAACATCCTGTACCATCTTCATACCCTGTGTTACATATGCAGGATTGTGGCATGCTACGAAGTCAGCCTGGTTAATGTAGTATGGACTCTTGATCGGGTTATCACCAAAACGTAAGTGAGAAATGGTAACACCACCGGTCTTCTTAGAGTCATACTGGAAGTATGCCTGAATGTACTTGTCTGTATGGTCACCGATGATCTTTGTAGAGTTCTTGTTAGCACCTACTGTACCATCTCCACCAAGACCCCAGAACTTGCACTCTTTTGTACCAGGTGCGGATGTGATAGGAGCCGGCTTAACCTCTGGCAAGCTCAAGTTTGTTACATCATCCACTCTACCAATTGTGAAACGTGCCTTCGGAGCATCCTTCTCCATCTCTTTGTATACAGCGAATACTGATGAAGGAGGAGTATCCTTAGAACCAAGACCGTAACGACCACCTGTTACCACGATATCATTTAATCCTGCCTCGCGAAGAGTAGTAACTACATCGAGGTACAATGGCTCACCAAGAGAACCAGGCTCTTTCGTACGATCAAGTACAGCGATCTTCTTAGCAGTCTTAGGAATCACCTTAAGAATTGCCTCTGAAGACCATGGACGATACAAACGAACTTTGATCAAACCAACTTTCTCGCCCTTAGCTGTTAAGTAATCAATAACTTCCTCAGCTACGTCACAGATGGATCCCATTGCGATAATAACACGGTCTGCATCTGCTGCACCATAGTAGTTGAACAGATCATAGTCTGTACCTAGTTTTTCATTTACTTTCTTCATATACTTCTCAACAACTGCCGGAAGTTCATCATAAGCCTTGTTACAAGCCTCACGATGCTGGAAGAAAACATCACCGTTCTCGTGAGTACCACGAGCTGCCGGATGCTCTGGGTTCAATGCATGTGCACGGAACTCTTCAACTGCGTCCATAGGACACATATCTTTCAGATCTTCATAATCCCATTTCTCAATCTTCTGAATCTCATGTGATGTACGGAAACCATCAAAGAAGTTGATGAAAGGTACTTTACCCTCTAATGCAGCAAGATGTGCTACCGGGCTTAAGTCCATAACTTCCTGTGGATTTGTCTCTGCTAACATTGCGAAACCTGTCTGACGACAAGCATATACATCACTGTGATCACCGAAAATATTCAAAGAATGTGTAGATACGGTACGTGCAGATACGTGGAATACACTAGGTAACTGCTCACCAGCGATTTTGTACATATTAGGGATCATAAGTAAAAGACCCTGAGATGCGGTAAATGTAGTTGTAAGTGCACCTGCTGCAAGGGAACCATGTACGGTACCTGCTGCACCTGCTTCAGACTCCATTTCTACCACTTTAACTGTGTTTCCAAAGATGTTCTTCTGTCCTGCTGCAGACCACTGATCAACAGAATCTGCCATCGGGCTGGAAGGTGTGATAGGATAGATACCTGCTACTTCTGTGTAGGCATACGCCACGTGTGCTGCAGCGGTATTTCCATCCATAGACTGTTTTGCTCTAGCCATTTTTGAATTATCCTCCTTAATTTATGAATTCTGTGAGATATTTTATCACTAAGCATCCAAAAAGTAAAGAATTTCAATGTAGATTTTGTCGAATTTACACGCTTTTTACGATAAAAGATCGATATAAATAAGTATATTTTCTCATTTGAACCGCTATTTGATCATTTTTCTCAATAAAATTTTATTTCTTACCATTTATGTAGGAAATAGCCTGTAAAATGGCGGAAAGACGAGCAAATCTTGTCATTTTCAACCACGAAACCCGCAAATTTTCAATTGACGATTTACACGACTTATTTTAGAATAAGAAATTGTGTGACTATGAATGGCAGATTTGACAAACTATTTGTCCTGCCAAAAACAACAAAATAAAATACGCTTTGCAGCAAATGTCAAAGCAGAAGGAGGAAAAATATGGGAAAAACCTATGTTAAAAAAGTGATGTCACCGGAGCAGCTATTAAGCGAATATCCACTTCCGGAAGCCCACAAACAGTTAAAAGCACAAAGAGATGAGGAGATTAAAAAAGTCTTTACCGGTGAATCTGACAAATTTTTAGTAATCATTGGTCCTTGTTCTGCTGACAACGAAGATTCTGTATGTGATTATATTGGCCGTTTGGCAAAGGTTCAGGATAAAGTTAAGGATAAGATCCTTATCATTCCAAGAATCTATACCAACAAGCCTCGTACTACCGGGGAGGGTTATAAAGGAATCGTTCATCAGCCGGATCCGGAAAAAGCACCCGATCTTGCTGAAGGTCTGATCGCTATGCGCAAGATGCATCTTCGCTCTATCGCTGAAACTCATTTATTTGCAGCAGATGAGATGCTCTATCCTGAAAACTGGCCATATCTTTCTGACATCTTATCTTATGTTGCCATTGGTGCACGTTCTGTAGAGAATCAGCAGCATCGTCTGACTGCCAGCGGTATTGATATTCCTTGCGGCATGAAGAATCCAACCAGCGGTACTTACAGCATTATGCTCAACTCTTGTATCGCCGCTCAGGGAAGTCATACATTTATGTATCGCGGATGGGAAGTTAAGACAGATGGCAATCCGTATGCACATACTATTTTGCGCGGTGCCGTTAATAAACACGATCAGAGCAAGCCTAATTATCATTATGAAGATATGATCCGTCTGGCAGAAATGTACAGTAAACTTAACCTAAAGAATCCGGCCTGCATCGTTGATGCTAACCATTCAAATTCTAATAAGTGCTACTACGAGCAGCCAAGGATCGTTTATGAAGTATTACACAACCGTAATGTTTCAGATGAGATCAAGAAATTAGTCAAAGGTGTTATGATCGAAAGCTATATTGAACCGGGCAACCAGAAGATCGGTGATGGTGTTTATGGCAAATCTATCACAGATCCTTGCCTTGGATGGGATGAAAGTGAAAAGCTGATCTATAATATTGCTGACCGCTTATAATATTTATCATAATATATGATTTCTTTCAAGAACTGCCACTCTGACAAAGCCGTTAGAGTGGCAGTTCTTGTATTTTTCCTGTGCCGTGTGCAAATAAATACAACTCATTGGCACGTATCTGTCCAAGCACCGGCGTCTCATATTGTTCACTGTGCCACACTTCCTTAAACCCTATCGCGGCATTATAATTCAATAAAACATACCGATACGTCGATTTTTCCGGATTCCACACACATAATCCAATATAACCGCGTCGGTTATCCACGATCACATTTTCCTGCGGTCGATTTTGAGGATATATTTTGGACTGCTGCTCCCCGGTATCTGATCGCATACACAAAGTCACTTCTTTCCCAAAGTCTATATTCACCTGCAAATTTAAATCTCTATCATAAGGAACTAATGTATGATCTGATCCTTGAACTTGTTGATACCATTTATTTTTTTGCAATGCTTTATCTCCATTGACGGTATCCTCTTTCGTCTTTGGCGAATTCTTTGGCTCTTTAAGCTGCCACCGGGCAGCGTATAACCGATATCTTGTCCTGCATCCCAAATATAGGCTTATAGCAGACGGCTTGTCCTTTTGTTTAGTAAAAACCCTCAGAGATTCTCTCGACAGGTGGGTTCCCATCATACTGTCTTGCTTCAGATTGGTTTGCTCTTCCACAGGTTTCTGCGGATCCGATACCTCGTAAACCGTTGTCCGTATCTGTTTTTTCTCATGAATATCTTGTATAATATACACTCGCGCGCCATACTTCCAAAAAATCGTCGGATGTGAGAATTGCTTTTCATATACTTTTGCAACACCATTGCTATCGGTGCGGTAAATACCGAATAATGCATCTCCTGACGTATCCTGCTGCACAATATAGCTATAATCCCCCTCAGATTCTGCTTTATCTGCAAACACAAAAGAGGCTTCTGGCACTTGGTCCGGTTTAACCGCCTGGTTCTTTCTTGAAAATGTGATCATAAAACAGACAGCAGTCACTAGGACTGCTGCCATAATAATAATGTATTTGATTCGTTTCATTTATTCCAAACCTTTTAAGAAACTTTCGATACGATCTAAGCCCTTTTCGATCTGCTCAATAGAGATTGCATAGGACAAACGCAAATGATCGTCAAAACCAAAGTCAGCGCATGGTACAACTGCGGTGTTATACTCATTGATCAAAATCTCTGCCATGCGTGCTACCGTACCGACTTTCTCACCCTGGTAAGACTTATCTAATACTTCACCGGCATCAACAAATACATAAAATGCACCCATTGGCTCGATGCAGCTGACAAGCGGCATCTTCTGGATTCTCTCATACATGTATTTGCGTCTCTTATCAAATTCATCATGCATTGCTGCAACAGAGTCCTGTGGGCCGTTTAATGCTTCTACGGTTGCTTTCTGTGCAATGGAGTTTGGATTAGAAGTCTGATGACTCTGTACACTACCCATCATCTTCGCAATTTCTTTGGAAGATCCGGTATAACCGATTCTCCAGCCAGTCATCGCATAGCTCTTTGCCACACCACTGCAAGTGATTGTTCTGTCATAAATATCTTTGCCAAGAGATGCAATGCTGACATGCTTCTGCTCGCCATAAACGAGATTCTCATACATCTCGTCAGCAACTACATAAAAATCGTTTGCAACAACAACTTCTGCAATTGCACGAAGCTCTTCCTCTGTATACAACATACCGGTTGGGTTATTTGGTGTATTTAATACAAGAGCTTTGGTCTTGTCTGTGATCGCAGCCTTAAGATCATCTACGGTCAGCTTGTAGTTCTGCTCCTTGGTTGTCTTTACAATAACCGGAACACCTCCTGCAAGCTTTACGATCTCCGGATAGCTCAACCAGAACGGAGCCGGAATGATCACTTCATCGCCCGGATTGATCAATGCTGTAAATATATTTGTCAAAGAATGCTTGCCACCATTGCTGATCACAATCTGATCCGGTGCATAGTCCAGATTGTTAAAGCTCTTGAATTTCTTAGAAATTGCCTCTTTCAACTCATTTGTTCCAGAAGCAGGCGTATACTTCGTAAAGCCACTCTTAATCGCATCAATAGCAGCATTGCAGATATTTTCCGGTGTATTAAAATCCGGTTCACCTGCACCAAATCCTACTACATCTTTGCCCTGTGCCTTTAATTCCTTTGCCTTAGCAGTGATTGCCAACGTGGATGACGGCTTAACTGCTGCTGCTTTCTTTGATAATTCTAATGACATAGTCATTCTCCTTTCATTGATTCCCATTACTCTTTTGGTGAGATCTTGTCGAATCCGCACAAGCTCGCCTCGGCACATCATATCACAAAAGTATACTTGCGTCAATGTATAATTGTATACAATTGTTCAATCCGGATCATTCTGCATCTCTCATGCATTTTTACTGACCAACCGTAATATTGGCACCCTCTTCTTTTTCCCCCTTGGTTGCGAGTGTACTACCATAAATAAACTTCTGCATTTTATTGACACTCTTAGACAACGGATCTGGCAAAATGATCGACATCTTTCTGGCACGAGTGATCTTATACCCGCCCTCCACAGGAACATTGAGCGTATAGATCTTTTTGTTCTGATCCCGCACCTGTACTGCCATCGCAATATAGTTGACCAGATCTTCTTTTTTGATATTGGTCGTAAGCATCGGCAGGATCTTCGGTATCATAGCAACCAGTTCCAGTGTTGACTTGTCGATCACACGTTTATAAAGTGCTGTCATGACCGTACGATGCCGAAGTGTTCTTGCAAAATCACCGCATTCTCCATCACGCATAACATAACGCACACGTGCAAAACCAAGGGCTTGATTCCCATTCATATGATTTTTACCAACCGTCAACGTATGGTTAGATGTGTCTGATATATAATTTGTACTGTTTAAGTATTTGACCTCTTGTTCGTCCAGCGTAATATCAATGCCACCAACAGCATCCACAATTTTTTGAAATGAATCAAAATTAACCAATACATAACCATCTACTGCGATACCAAAATTTTTCTTGATCGTTTTGATCAAAGTTTTCATACCACCATTATGGTACGCCGCATTGATCTTATTGTCCGAAAATCCCGGTATCTGCACATACGAATCACGCATAATAGAAGTTAACTTAAGCTGATTGTCCTTTTGATTGATCGTAGCGATCATAATACTATCTGTACGACCTCTTCCACCACCAATACTCTCTTCACCACACAACAAAATATTGATAACATCTTTGTTAGTAGAGACGCTCTCTGCACTATCTAAATGAATACTATTCGGATCCAACTCTTCCAAATTACCGGTATTTTCATCGGTATCAAAATATTCCTTTGCAGCCGGGGTATCATTATCTTCTAATCCCTTGATATTCATTTGATGGTAATAATACGTAAATGTGCCATATGCGATCCCCCCAAGCAAAATAACAGCGATCAGAATCCCGATCAATATTTTGGACAATAAGGGCAGTCTTTTTTTATCTGCCGATTTTATTTTATTATTCACTCTAATCCTCCATGTGCCTGACAATCCCTAAATCCGGAATCATCAGGCACAATTCATACACATGATTCTTTTTGTCACTTATCGCTTAGTTTTTAAAGCTGTGAATTGGTGCCGGGATGCGTCCACCACGATTAATAAACTCTTCACAATCAAAAGCATTCACCGGCATTACCGGTGCATAGCCAAGCAATCCACCAAATTCAACTGTTTCTCCGACTTTTTTGCCAATAACCGGAATCAATCGAACTGCTGTTGTCTTCTGGTTGACCATACCGATCGCCATCTCATCCGCAATGATGCCGGATATCGTTGTCGCTTTGGTATCGCCAGGTATAGCGATCATATCCAGACCTACAGAACATACGCAAGTCATTGCCTCTAATTTTTCTAAGGTCAAAGCTCCCTCCGTCACTGCATCGATCATTCCCTGATCCTCGCTGACCGGAATAAAGGCTCCACTTAATCCACCTACATAAGAGGAAGCCATAACGCCACCCTTTTTCACTTGATCGTTCAACAACGCTAATGCTGCTGTCGTTCCCGGTGCACCGGCCTTTTCCAGACCCATTTCCACGAAAATATCTGCAATGCTGTCGCCAATTGCCGGAGTCGGAGCCAAAGAAAGATCAATGATTCCAAATGGAATACCAAGTCTCTCTGATGCTTCTCTTGCGACCAACTGGCCAACACGTGTAATCTTAAACGCTGTCTTCTTGACTGTATTACAAAGTGTTCCAAAATCTGTTCCATGAACGGACTCCAATGCCTTGCGCATAACACCCGGTCCACTGACACCAACGTTAATTATCTCATCTGCCTCCGTAACACCATGGAAAGCACCAGCCATAAACGGATTGTCATCCGGTGCATTACAAAATACAACTAATTTAGCACAGCCAATGCTGTCTTTCTCTTTGGTTGCTTCTGCTGTCTGCAAAATGATCTCGCCCATCATTTTTACTGCATCCATATTAATTCCGGTCTTTGTAGATCCCAAATTCACGGAACTGCAGACAAAATCTGTTGTTGCAAGAGCCTCTGGGATCGACTGGATCAAAAGTTCATCACTCTTCGTCATTCCTTTAGACACCAGGGCACTGTACCCACCGATAAAGTTGACACCTACCGTTTTGGCTGCCTTGTCCAGAGTCTGTGCAATACGCACATAATCCTGCGGTGTTTTACATGCGGATGCACCAACTAAAGCGATCGGAGTTACCGAAATTCTTTTATTTACAATTGGAATACCAAACTCTTTCTCGATTGCCTTTCCTGTTTCGACAAGATCTTTTGCAACCGTTGTAATACGATTGTATATCTTGTCGATCAAACGATCCAAATCGTTATCGCAGCAGCTAAGCAAGCTAATGCCCAGCGTAATTGTACGCACATCCAGATTTTCTTTTTCTATCATATCATTGGTTTCTAAAACCTCATGTATGTTAATCATAGTATCCTCCATTTCTGTCATTAAATACGATGCATTTTGTCAAAAATATCTTCACGCTGTGCCTTGATAACGCAGCCCATTTCTTCCCCGATCTGCTCTAACTCATCAACAACGACACCAAATTCTTTGGCGCAGTCTTCCAGATCTACAATCATCATCATATTAAAAAAGCCACCCACGATCGTCTGTGAGATATCCAAAATATTAATGGTGTTATTTGCAAGATATGTGCATACCTTTGCAATGATCCCTACGCTATCTTTACCTACTACGGTTACTACTGTTTTTTTCATGATGTCCTCCATTTCCATACATGATCTGTATGTCTTTTTATATTGTAACAAGCTGTGATGGCTTGTCCCTCTCGGCTACTTGTAACTGAAATGGAACTTCTTTAGAGCCCATTTCCTCCCATATCTGGCATCGTACTGCTTCATATGCCAATGCCGGATAATTGTTCTCTTTGGATAAATGTGCCAAAAATGCATATTTCAAATGATCCCCCATCAAACTGCATAACAGCCGTCCGGAGTCCTCATTGGACAAATGTCCCCATTCTCCCAAAATACGACGCTTGAGCGGATACGGATAATGTCCTGCCTCCAACATACTGATGTCGTGATTTGCTTCAATCAGCAACACATCGCTGTCCTCTAAATGATCTACAATGTAGTCATCGTACACCCCCAGATCGGTTGCCATGCTGACCTTTTGCCCGTCTGCTTCCACAGTATAACATACCGGATCAGCAGCATCATGTGACATTTTGTATGGCATGATCTGCATATCACCCATTCCTACCGGTTGATCTGCATAAAGTTGAAATAGATTTTCTCTTTTTATGACATTTTTTTTATCCTTTTCACAGATTTGATCTAATGTGCCTCCCGTTGCATAGATCGGCACTTCAAATTGCTTTGCCATCATGGGTATTCCTTGAATATGATCTGAATGCTCATGTGTCACAAAAATGCCGTCTAACTGCTCCGGTTCGACGCCAATACTGTGTAGTCCCTCCACAATTCTTTTCCGGCTAATGCCGGCATCTATCAATATGTTTGTTTTCTCTGTGCCGACATAAATACAGTTTCCACTGCTTCCGCTGGCTATACTGCAAACTTTCATGATATTACTACATTCCTTTCTCCACCGCATACTTTACGCCCAGAGTTACTAAAGTCCTAACGGGTAACCCAGCGCAGGATAACGGCATCGTGTTCTGCTAAAGGCTGGCTGAATTCTGCATCCATACCATTTATCTTAATCTCCATATAATCGCCATGCGCCTTACTGGTGTCAATCGGGTAAATATCTAACACATCCACTAATATATAATGTGTCTTTCCACGCAACGCATAAGGTTCGCCGTTCACCGTGATCGCAAAATCTTTCTCCGGATCAAAGCTCTGACTCTGCTGCTCATCTGTGACATTCTCTGTGTTTACTGTTTCTGACGATTGACTCTCATCTGTCGTATCTCCGACAGACATCGGTTCGTGCGATCGTTCTGTATCTGTCGTAGCACTGACGTTCCCTGGCTCCTGTGATGGAGCTATCCCTGTTGTATCACTGACAGGCATCGGCTCGTGCGATCGATCTATAGCTGCCGTACCACTGCTGCCCATAGATTCCTGCGGCACAGCTTCCGTCTCATGAAACTTGTCCGTTATTTGGCAATCTACCGTGAAATTCTCATATACCTTTGTCTGCAGATTTGCCGGAACATGATTGACAAGTACTTCCCCCTCCGCAGCAATATCCATAAAGTCTAACAGCTGTTCCAATGTATAATATGGCAATATCTCAATCTTATCTTCATTTTGAATTTCATAATACGCAGATACTAATTGCCCGTTTGCAGAGACAAAGCAAGGACAATCGACTTTGGTGCCATTGACATAGAAAGAAATCGCACTCTTGTACTCCGGCAATGCTTGTATCTCTATGCTTCCCGGCTTTCCCTTCGTCGATACTTCAATTTCTATCACATCATTTTGATGAATTGGCGTTGCAATGGAAGCTTCCTCTCCATTCACGCGGATAACCGCAGATTCTCCCGGCTCTCCCCGCTGCATACGTAAGTTTCCCTGTACATAATAGGCAACTGCATCGCCTCGCTGTGGAAATACCTTATCATTCGTAAGCCCTTTTTGAAGCGCAGCATCTAAAACCGTAAGATTTCCCTTATCATAAAGCTTAATACGCTCCCCATTCACAGAGACGAACACAAAATTATTACGTTGCTCATAATAATTCATACATATACCGATCGGTGTGACCAGCAGAGAATCTATCTCTAAATCCTGACGCAGAAACGTAACCTCACGAAGCACTTCCGTACCACGCAATGCAACCCTTTCTTTTGCCACTCCCAAATACTCTGCCAGACATTCTGTAAATCCTGTGATCTTGCCGCCGCCTCCGACAACAAACACAGCACTTACTGACTTATCTCCATTTAATTCTATGATCTTCTCTGCAACCTGTTTTGTGATCGATTGCACATTTTCTCGAACAACCTCTGCAACATCTGAAGACTTTACTGTCATCGGCAGTCCCATAATATCCTGAAATTCTACTTCTTCCTGCTCGGTACTCTCGCACTTCATGCGATCTGCTTCCTGAAAATCTACCAAATAATGCTTGGCAATACATTCTGTTAATTCGTCACCCGCCGCAGGTATCATGCCATAGGCGATAATACTGCCATCTTTCGTGATCGATATATCAGAAGTTCCCGCTCCAACATCAACCAATGCAATATTCAACAAGCGAAAACGTTCCGGTATTGCAATATTGATCGCAGCAATTGGCTCTAACGTCAGATTTTCGACATGTAAGCCTGCACGTTCCACGGCTGCATACAATCCATCCACAACTTCTTCCGGTAAAAATGTTGCGATCAACTCTGTACGTATTTTAGAGCATTTATGCCCCTCCAAATTCGTAATCGGATAATCATTCTGATAATAACGCATGACCGAGTAACCGACACAATAATATTTGAGTCCACTGTTATCAGACTGCCGCAATGTCTCATGTGCCTTTTCTACCGCAAGCATGTCAAGCGAATACACATGTTCTGTCGTCACAACAGTCTCTGTCGTAAAGGTAACTTCCGCTTCCTGCTCTACTGTCTTTAATACACGACCGGCAGCAGCAATACATACATTATTTAACTTCTTGCCCGTCAACTGTTCCAATTGATCACTCACAGAACGGATCGTATCTGCCACTTTACCAATATCATGGATCTGACCATCTAACATTGCCCTTGTTTCATGCTGCACTGCGGCCTGTGCCACAACGACAAAATGACCGTCAGGCTGTCTATAACCGACCGTCCCCACGATACTTCTCGTTCCTATATCTAAACCAAACACAAAATCGTCCGGTAATTGTGCCTCTGCAGAAACTACTGCCTTCTTCTCTGCGTCACTTAAATTCATAATCCCAGAACCTCCCGTCCTGTTGGTAGTAATGTTTCTCGCTCATTATAGCACACATCAATGGCAATTTTCAATTTGCCAGTCGATCGGTGCGATACCATGCTCCTCTAAGAAACTATTTGCTTTACTGAAATGTTTGCATCCAAAAAAGCCGCGGTATGCAGACAATGGACTTGGATGCGGAGCCTTCAGTACTAAATGTTTCGGATTGGTCAACATCGGGATCTTGCTCTGTGCCGGTCTGCCCCAAAGCATATAAACGATCGGCCGATCCTGTGCATTAACTGCCTGAATAACTGCATCTGTAAACTGTTCCCAGCCTTTGCCCTGATGGGAACCTGCCTGATGAGCCCGTACCGTCAACACTGTGTTTAACAATAGTACTCCCTGATCCGCCCACTTCTTTAAGTAACCGTTGTCCGGGATATCACAGCCCAGATCATTGTGCAATTCTTTATATATATTTTGCAGCGACGGTGGTATCTCCCGCTGATCCTGTGGCACCGAAAAACTAAGTCCATGTGCCTGGTGCACATTATGATATGGATCCTGTCCTAATATTAGAACTTTCACTTTGGAAAGAGGCGTAAAATGGAACGCATTAAAAATGTCATCTGCAGGCGGATACACAACACACTTGCTATATTCGTCTTTCACAAAACAAAACAGATCTTTATAATATTCCTTGCTAAATTCCGGCTTTACCGCATCAAGCCAGTCATTGGTTATCATTGCCATTGGTACTCTCCATTCTATGCTCTTCCTACAATCGAACACTAATGCCCTGATCTCGTAAATATTCCTTCACTTCTCTGATCTCCAGCTCTTTATAATGGAATAACGAAGCCGCTAATACCGCATCTGCTCCCGCTTCCGTAAAGGCATCGCGAAAATGCTCTAACTTGCCCGCACCGCCCGATGCGATTACCGGAATTGATACATTATCCGAAATGATCTTGGTCAACTCCAGATCATAGCCATCTTTCGTTCCATCGCAATCCATGCTGGTAAGCAAGATCTCTCCGGCACCTAACTTGTCTGCCTTCATCGCCCATTCTACCGCATCAATGCCCATATCAACTCTGCCACCGTTTTTATAAATATTCCAGCCACCATCCGGTCTTCTCTTGGCATCAATTGCCACAACCACGCACTGGCTGCCAAACTTTAGTGCTGCCTCTGAGATCAAGGTTGGATTGGCGATCGCGGCCGAATTGACCGACACCTTATCCGCTCCCTCTCTGAGCACCTGACGAAAGTCTTCAACGGTACGGATCCCGCCGCCAACCGTAAACGGAATAAAGACGGTTTCTGCAACACGGCGTACCATATCAAGCTTTGTTGCTCTGGCATCCGAGGATGCCGTAATATCCAAAAAGACAAGCTCATCCGCACCAGCCTGTCCGTATGCTGCTCCAACGATAACCGGATCTCCCGCATCTTTCAGATCCACAAAATTAACTCCCTTGACCACGCGTCCATTATTTACATCCAAACATGGAATAATTCTCTTGGTAAACATAATTATCGCCTCTCCATTCTGTTAAAGGTTGCAAAAGTTCTTCAATATCTGTAATCCAATATCTCCACTCTTCTCCGGGTGAAACTGGCACGCAAATGTGTTGCCGCTTTCTACCGAAGCATGGATCGGTACGATATATTCGGTTGTTGCCGCCACGTCTTCCTCTCTTGCAGCCTGTAAATAATAGGAATGAACAAAATATACATATGCATCCTGTGGGATCCCCTGAAACAGTCTTGCTCCCTCTTTGATCTGAATAGAATTCCACCCCATATGTGGAATCTTGAAGCCTTTTTTCGGCGGAATTGCCTTGATCTTGCCCGGCAATACACCAAGTCCTTTTACGCCCGGCGTCTCGTCGCTTTCCTCAAAAAGCAACTGCAGTCCTAAGCAGATGCCCAGAAACGGAATCTGTTTTTCATTTACCTCACGAATCACAGATACCAAATTGTATTTATGTAGTTTTTCCATCGCATCGCCAAACGCACCTACACCCGGAAGAATGACCTTATCCGCTTTCAGGATTTCCTGTGGATCTCGTGTGATCTTTGCCTCTTCTCCCAAAAATTGCAGTGCATTTTCCACGCTGCGAAGGTTGCCCGCATCGTAGTCAATAATAGTAATCATAGTCGTCTCACCTCTGTAGTCGTTTTTGTAAGTGTACCACAACCATGGGTTGTTGTCGATATTATTATTTTTTACCTTGCACACCTATAGCACACCCACTAATCTTTTACAATCTGTCCTGCTCAGCTATGGAATCGTACTGCTCTTTCGTTATTGACTTTAAATCCAACAACAATGATAGCTTGAAGGTTATAAAAAACGGATTTCGAAGTTGTCTTCCTGATCTTTGGCAAAAGCAACATAAATAAGGATACTCCGCTGCACTTGAACGAATAGTTATTTCATTCTTTTTGCCATTTGGGGCGCCTTCATAAAAAGTGTTACCGCCGATATCACTTTTTCTTTTCGCAACTTTTGTTAATTCTAATACAAATCAGATGATATGCTATTTTTGATAGGAAGAACGATCAATTTGCCAAAAAATAAAAAAAGCAAACCAAAGAAACGCCGGAACCGGTATTGCCGGAACAAGCGTTTCTTGATTAGAAGCTTTTTTATAGCCCGTTTTTTAGATTTAACATGTGGTGTCGATTAGTTTTTCAACTTAATGCTTTTTGTCTTTTTCCCCTTTTTTATAACAAGTTGAGTAGCAAAGCCTTTGTAAGTTTTTATAGAAGAAACTTTACTTTTTATTAAAATACGTTTCTTGTCAATAAAGTAGTAAGCTTTTTTACTCTTGGTAAAGTACACTACAGTACCTTTTTTAGTAAAGAAAACATCCTTCACCTTTTTGATCTTTTTCTTATTATAGACCATAATTCCAGTTTTCTTGTTGAACTTAACTTCTTTTAGAACCTTACCAGTGTTACTTAACAAACAAACCTTTGTTTTAGTTTTCTTCGACTTAGAAATTTTTTTCTTAACAACTTTTGGTGTTGAAGTAGGTGCTTTTGTAGGAGTAGGTTTCTTGGTTGGAGAAACTGTAACACTAGGTTTTTCTGTTGGAGTACTAGTAGCAGGTTCAAAAGTGGCATTAGGATTTTTAAGTGAATTTGATAAATCATTTGCACTTGGTAATGGAAGATAGTTTGAGGTGTCAGAAGAATTAACATAACTTCCAACATAAGGTGGATCTTTATATCCAAGATACCCCTCAACAAAATAGTGCGGAATCATCTCTGATCCTTCCAATTCATAATTTAGCCAGAATATTTTTCCGTCTTTACCTAATGTATCAAACCAAATTGTTCCATATTCGTCTCCACCAATAAGACCTACCACCTCTTCAGTTTCAAAAGTGTATGTATTGTTGTTTATTATTATTGATATTTTTTTATCTACAGGTACATAAGAAATTATTTTAGAATAAACCCCTTCACATCCATCATAAGATAATTCTATTGTTTGCCGTTCATCATCTGCAAATCCTGCTTTTGCCCTTTGGCTAAAACCAAGGGAAAAAGCAATAGCCAACAGTAACATTAATACACTTATCCGTCCTCTTTTAAGCATAATGATCCTCCTTTAAAAGTTTTATAAATCTCTCGGAATCTCTAAGTCAATAAATACAAGATCCCCAGATTCCTTCTTTATTAAAATCCCCCATTTTTTTACTAAAAACACTTGACAAATCCATCAAAAAACGCGGCAACGCCTCTTGATTATTAAGTAAAGTCGCTTGCAGCGGCAGATATGATATGCGTCCGGGATTCTGAGTACATATCAAAATAGATAACCCCGAAAAATCCTTTTTTCATATCGTACCATTCTTTTTTGAAATGTTTTTGTGATATAAACTGCAGAATGAGCACTTGGCTATAGGAAGAAACATCAATGTATTGCTCGCACCGTTTAAGACATTGTTGCTCATGTCCAGCTCTTGTATCAATTACATACTACATTTTCATTCCTCATAACCTACACATTACTGTTTACCCTACCTGTAATGATAGTACAGAAATAATCTATATAATATTTCATTTCTGTACTATCCAAAGAATATTTTATCATTATTTTGTTTTTCATGCAACAATTTTCCCACTCCTAGGCATTGAAACATTTTACATCTGAGCAAGCAGTTGTTATACTTAATATTGAAACTTTACATGATATAGGACTGATTTATATGAAACGAATAGACTTTGAAAACGGAACGGTTACAAGAAACATACTGGGTGCTGCTCTTCCGATGCTGATTGCTCAGATACTGAACCTACTGTACAACATAGTGGACCGCATTTATATTTCAAGAATCCCGGACGTTGGAACAAGAGCACTTGGGGCTGTCGGACTTTGTTTCCCGGTAATTACGATCATCACAGCGTTCGCCAATCTGTTTGGCGGTGGAGGTGCCCCTCTCTTCTCGATCTACCGCGGTCAGAAAGAGGAACACAAGGCAGGTCGGATTATGAATACTTCCTTTACCATGCTGTGTTTTGGTGCGATTGTCCTCATGAGCGTTGGACTCTTGACCGCCAGACCTCTGCTAGTGTTATTTGGTGCTTCTGCGGATACACTTCCCTTTGCACAGCCGTACATAATGATCTATCTGATCGGCACATTGCCATCCATGATCGCTGTCGGAATGAATCCATTTATCAATGCACAAGGGTATGCCCTGATCGGCATGTCCTCTGTGGCTGTCGGCGCTGCCGCTAACCTGCTGCTCGATCCCCTATTTATTTTTGTGCTTGGACTGGGTGTCGAGGGTGCCGCTATTGCAACGGTGATCTCGCAATTTCTATCTGCCGCATTTGTTTTATATTTTTTGATGCGAAAAGCGGAATTAAAAGTACGTCTTCTGCGGAAATACGAATTTCGCGGCTGTTTTGGTTACGCCAAAAATATTGTCAGCCTCGGCACGGCAGGTTTTATCATGCAGCTTACCAACAGCCTTGTATCGATCTGCTGTAACCACGTACTTTCCATCACAGGTGGCGATATTTACATCTCCGTCATGACGATCATATCCAGCGTACGCCAACTCGTGGAAACTCCTATCTATGCGATCAACGAAGGCGCCTCTCCTATCCTAAGCTACAATTACGGAGCCAGACGCCCGTCTCGTGTCCGTAAATCAGGACTGGTAATGAGCATCATGATACTGAGTTATACCGCTGTCATGTGGTGTCTCATCATCCTCGTTCCTGGGACACTGATCCGTGTGTTCAGCTCTGACCATAATTTAGTACAGGACTCTATCCCCGCACTCAAGCAATATTTTGCCGCTTTTATCTTTATGGATCTGCAATACATGGGACAGACTGTGTTCAAATCACTGAATAAAAAGAAGCAGGCAATATTTTTCTCCCTGCTTCGTAAAGTAATTATCGTAGTGCCATTAACCTATCTGATGCCATTTGCCTTCCATATGGGAACAGATGGCGTATTTCTTGCAGAACCTGTCTCCAATATTATCGGTGGCGGCATCTGCTTTATTACCATGCTCTCTATTGTTTTACCGGAGTTAAAGCGAATGGAGCGAGTGCAGTGAAACAAGACCGTCTGCACCACTGTATTCACAGTCTTCCAACCGTTCATCCATTCTTTTTTCCCGGGTAATCTCTATCTGCGGTTCATAAACAAGCTTTCCCATTCCTGAATTTCCCACTATCGCCAATCTGTCTAATACCGTATAACTATCTGGATTTTTGCCTTTCTGCTGAAGAAGCCGATTTAACAAACGTCTTCCCCAAGCATCCGGAAGGCTATCTGCAAATATGCCAAACAATCCGTCAAAATAAGTTTTTTCCGGCACATACACTTTACTACTTACATTTGTTTTCATTGATAACCTCCTGAATATCTTGATACGGAATCTGTGTAAACGCATTCCGCAGATCGCCCGCAATATCCAATGCCATAGCTATTTTTGTAAGGCTAACCAGAGATATTTGCCCCGTTGTTTCAAAACGCTTGATAGATCCATAACTAACCCCACTCATATCCGCTAATTTTTTCTGGGATATCGACCGTCTCCGACGAATATTTCTCACCCGCTGCGCTAATTTTAAATCCAGTTCTTCAGCGGTTTCCCATACTAATCCTCTCATACGACATCAATCCTCCATACAGTTTTCCTTAACATGCTGATTACAATTTGTATTTTAAATGACATAGATAATATTTATAATCGTTTTATGCAATCATATCGTGCACACCTTAACA
>ENA-UOJA01001448-UOJA01001448.1-human-gut-metagenome-genome-assembly--contig:-C19-NODE-1448-length-19252-cov-7.658072_pt1 | contig 19252 bp, 18 predicted proteins | sample MGYA00242337_ERZ723884 | MGnify/ENA metagenome assembly ERZ723884
GAAAAACCATATTTCTCATAAAATGCCACATTCTTTTTCTCTGCTGGCATACAGTCAATATACAGAAAATTTTTATATTTTTCTTTAATATATTCTATCATTCTTCCTGCAATACCTTTTCCCTGATAGTCAGGATGAACAATTACATAATGTATCTGGGCAAGCATTGCTGTATCATCAAGAACCCTTATAAGCCCGACCAGCCTTTCGCCATCCCATACAGTAAGCACTGTAGATGAATTCATAAGTGCTCTATATAAACGCTCTGGATAGTTACCTGAAACCCAGTTTATAGATAAAAATAACTCCTGTACCTGTTCCTTTGTAAACTTCTTTTCCTCTGTGTATGTGTACATAATAATCCTCATTTCTGCGCACGTTTTTTCGCATATCAGGCTTGTGTCAAGTGCGCCAAGACACAACTCCTGTGTATAAAAAAATTTATTTTTACTATATCCTTACCTGTGATAATCACATTTCTGGCACTGTGTCATTTCATTTTCCGTATCTTCCTTATAAAAAATGTCTGACCACTGACAGATACTCTGTAAAATAGGCACAACAGAACGTCCTTTTTCTGTCAGGGAATATTCAACCCGCGGTGGAATTTCATCGTAAGATTTTCTGTCAATAATTCCAGCTTCTATCAAATCTTTTAATGTTGCCGCTAAAACTGCATCCGTAATATTATACATTTCCCTGCGGATTTCACTATAGCGAAGTCTTTCATTAGCAGATAAAACACATATAATGCGCGACTTCCACTTACCACCAAATAACATCAGTCCATATTCAAGAGGACACCGTATATCATCATCTAATTTCTTCTTATATTTAGCCATAAAAATACCTTCAAGCGATAATTATAATAAGTGTTCCAGCTAAGTAAAATATAATTCAGTCTGCATTTCTTATTGCATTTGTGATTACCAAAATATTTTACCTGAAACTTCTATAATTATAGCTTAAAGGTATTATTTTTTGAAGTTACTATTAAATTAATTAGTGGTTTTAATGCAGAAATTTTATCTCAACCTTATCTAAATTTCCTTTTTATTATCAGCACCCGATGTTGTAACAATTACCTTGGAAGGAGTTATAATAAGCGCGCCCTTAGCGGTTGCTGCACCATTAAACATTTTTTCAACCATCGCCTTAAATGTATCTACAACTGCTCCTTCAATTACATATTCAGCAGTTCCCTTAATCTGATATCCCTCAAGGCTCTGTGCATCATATGCTGAAATAGCAAGCTTTCCGTCATTTGCCTTGATATTATTCAGTGTTGTTTCAAGAAATACATCTCCAACAACAAGCTTTCCATCTTCTGTAACATCCTTGAATGCAACTGGAACTACGTTAGGTTCACCATCTGCACAAGTTGCAATATCCCACATACTTGTTTTTAACACTTTAATTACTGCATCATTTAACATTTAATATACCTCCATTACTGCTTTAATTGGTCTGTGTTATTTATTACACACTCATATTAAGCAATTTAATTTTGTTATGGAAGATATTAGGAAATTAATGAGTTACTATTTAATTTCATAGTAGTGCATATCATATTAAATTTCCATGCTGACATTTACCCTATCAGCACATTTTTTCCTTCAAATGCAAATCCATAATGTCGGATTCCCTCTTTTGCAATTCCAAGTGACAGCAGTTCCGCATCATAGTTTTTCTCCTCTATCTGCTGTAATGCCATCTGTACTGTTTCGTTGAGGTCTTTTTCTTTTGCCCGGCGGACTTTAAATTCCATGATTATTGCTGGAAGATTTTCTTTTTTCGGTATCATCATTACATCATACCGACCAAATCCGCTCTCACGGTTAGATTTTAATACATAGTTTTCAGCCTGCTCTGCCATAAGTCCGAGAACGAATCCATGATAGAATCTTTCTGTTTCCTCAAGTCCCGCTTCTACACTTCCTACATCAAAATAGCTAAATGTTTCCTGTGTCACACGATTCATATAATAATTCATGATTTCTAAATCATTGTCAATCATCGCTTTAATGAATTTATTATAACTGGCAGTTGCATTTCGAAACCATGCCGCAAACAATGTTTCAAACATACACTTTGTCTCGAAGTTTGTGATTTTTAAATGATACCATGGTTTCATCAGCTCTCCATGGTATTCTACTTCAACAGCTTTCAGATATCCGCTTGCCATCAAAAGACTCCAGATGGCACTTTCATCCACATCCAGTTGATTAAATACTATCTGTTCATCAAAATTTTCCACAATCTCCTTATCCTGTAACAGTTCTTCCATCTTTGTTTTTACCTCGGATGATGCTCTCTGGATCAGCCTGCTTACCATTCCATTAGAGCTGGTTGCCACCCAATATGTCCTGTATTCATTTTTCTTCAAAAAGTTTGTGATCGACCATGGATTATATATATCTTTCAATGAACCAATCACAAACCCATCATACCATTTTTTAATCTTTTCTTTTTCTTTGGACATTCCATAGATGTCCAGTGCTGCAAATACTTCTTCCTCTGTAAAACCAAATGCAGATGCATATTCATCTGAAGTCAGGGTTACTACGTTTAAATTATTGAGGTCACCGAACATCGACTCTTTTGACACCCTTGTAATCCCCGTCATGATGGCACGTTCCATATATGAGTTGGTTTTAAATGTGGCATTGAACATACTTCTCATAAATACAGTAAATTCTTTCCAATACCCATGTATATATGCTTCCTGCATCGGAGTGTCATATTCATCCATAAGAATGATCGTCTTTTTTCCGTAATAGTTGAACAAACACTCCGACAGATAATTCAATGCTCCGAACAAAGCTTCATTTGTCATCTTTCTGTCAGGTGTGATTGTACTAATATAATTCTTCAATTCAATGAAAAACATATCATCTTCCAATATACTATGATACTCCTGATATGCACGATATACAGTGGAAATAATTCCATCTCTTGCATCTACATAATTATCTGCCTTAATTGTTGCAAAGCTGATAAATATTACCGGATACTGCCCTTGTAATTCTCTATATTTTTCTTCATTCCAAATAGATAGTCCCTCGAATAGATCTGACCTTCCAGCACACTGATTGGAAAAAAAACATTTCAACATATCCATATTTAATGTCTTTCCAAAGCGGCGCGGTCTGGTAATCAATGTAACATCGTCACCAGATTCCCACCATTCTTTTATAAAACCTGTCTTATCAACATAAAAATAATTATTCTCCCGTATTTTATCAAATCCCTGATTCCCGATACCAATCACTTTATTCATATTCTACCCCACAATCCGCTTAGTTTCTGTCCTTTTATCCTATTTCGATTGTATCATAAACCTGATAGCGTTACAAGATTATCACGGTACAGATGAACTAATTGAACTATTTGCAGACCTTGACTCATGACTAAATATGAAATTAAAAACACTACCCAGTTTAAAAAAGATTATAAACTGACAAATGGAGAACCATTGGATGCAAAATATAAAGACCATCAGTTATCTGGTAATTGGATTGGACACAGAGAATGTCGCATTCAGCCGGACTGGCTTCTGGTCTATCGTTATGAAGATGATGTACTTGTACTTACACTTACACGTACTGGAACTCATAGCGACTTGTTTAATTTATAAAGATTAAACTGCCCTCAGCCCTTGATTTTAAGGGGCTGAGAGCAGTTTCTATCAACACATTTTGTCCTATGAGTCTATATATTAATATAATTTTTGAAATCTCTATTTATCACATTTCAAAGCACACGCCGAACAATTTCCATTACATCCTGATAGCACTTTTTTCCTTTTTGTTATCACGACAGCCACAAGAAACAATATTGCTATAGCTGCCATAACAATAATACTTGCTAAATTCATAAAAACTCTCCTTCCTCACCCAAATACTATTTTATAATATTATCTGATTTTTTACATCAGCTTTAAATATCGGTTAAATATTATGCCAGTCCAAAAAGCGTACCTGCCGCATGTACTGAAAATGCCACACACCACGCAATTATACACTGAATAACTACTGTCACAATGGACGTATCGGATGGCAGCTTGCCAATGGAAATTTTATTTATCTTGGTGCGGGTGATTATTCTCTCCATACTATGAAAACGTGTGCTGAATCAGTTGTGACTCTACCAAATGGAACTTATGACGGACTCACTATCTGTATCGATTTAGACGAGCTTTCTGCCAATCCGCCTGAATTACTTAAAAGTACTGGTATTACTCTACGATACACAGAGTAAATTTGCTTCTGCTTTCAAGGAACAGTATCATATGCTGCCTTCGGAGTATAGAAAGAAATATACTTTATAATTATTCAATTCCTGTTACTTCATAACCTGCTTCTTCAATAGCATTTTTAATATCCTCACTTTCTTCTGTTTTGGGATAATGTTATTTCTGAATGGGATATTTACTTTTACTTTACTTATTAATACATCTATGTTATAATACTTCAAATTTGAACTATTCATTTTTGTAGTTTTTCAATCTTAATATAAGGAGGACTAATCATCTTATGAACTCAGGAATTGAATTCGCGCAGAAAATCAACCTTGCATATAATTCTGTATGCAAGCCGTTTTTACACAAGCTTAATCTTCCACAGACCGCTTTCGATATTCTTATGTTTCTTGCAAATAATCCTGAATACACTACTGCAAGAGATATAGTTGAAGTAAGAAAGATTAAAGCAAATCTTGTTTCTGTCAATGTGGACAGACTTGTAGGAGATGGCTACATCATACGAAAAGAAACAGAGGGCGACCGCAGAAAAACCCAGCTTATATGCACACCTGCGGCACAAGAAATAATTAAAGAAGGACAGGCTTTACAAAAAGATTTTCTTGAACATCTTTTTGATAATATGGACACTGCCACGAAAGAAGTATTTTTTACGGGTATGAAACAGATTGAAAGTAATCTTGATAAGATACTTGAAAGAAATTAATTAGATATCAAGAGCAATCTATTTTAGAGGTTTCAACATTATACATATAAATTACACTACTATATTCGTGTCAGTGCGTACCTGACACGAAACTATTATTATCAAAATCGTGCGCAGAAAAGAGGATATTTTATGTCACTATTATTAATTATTGCTGTAACATTTTTTGCTGGTATGGGAGCCGGACTTGGTACCGGATTTGCTGGTATGAGCGCCGCTGCCGTAATCAGCCCTATGCTTATCACATTTTTAGGAATGGAGCCTTATATGGCTGTCGGTATCGCACTTTCTTCTGATGTGCTTGCCAGCGCCATATCAGCTTATACATATGGAAAAAATAAGAACCTTGACATTAAAAACGGACTTATTATGATGGTCAGTGTTCTTATATTTACAGTTGTTGGAAGCTATGTATCAAGCCTTGTTCCTTCAACAACAATGGGTAACTTCTCCGTATTTATGACATTTCTTCTTGGAATTAAATTCATCGTAAGACCTGTTATGACTACAAAGGAAGCTATGGAGAGCGTATCAGCTAAGAAACGTGCCATTCAGTCAGTTGTGTGTGGCGTATTAATTGGCTTTATATGCGGCTTCATCGGTGCTGGCGGCGGTATGATGATGTTACTTATTCTTACTTCCGTACTTGGATATGAACTTAAAACTGCTGTAGGAACAAGCGTATTTATTATGGCATTTACAGCATTTACAGGTGCTGTATCACACTTTGCGATTGGCGGAATTCCTGATATAACTGTGTGGATATTATGTATTGTATTTACATTTATATGGGCAAGAATTGCCGCTGTATTTGCAAATAAAGCCACTCCAAAGACACTCAACCGCGCAACTGGTGTTATCCTTGTCATACTTGGCATAGTTGTTATGCTTTTCTCCTACATAAGATAGTGAACAGCTTTTTCTTTTTATCTGTTTTAGCAGTTGCAGCTTATGACATACCACCAGAATTATATGTATTATTAGAACTTACTCCCGCTACTGACATACCTTATTCCTCCATATTCTTTTTTAATTATTATTAACTATAAAAATCAACTTACATCTCTAGCAACTTCTGCATTTAATAAATAAATGACACTATGTAGTAAATATTAATATATTTTAACAACCAGAACTATAGTTTTATAAAATAATATAAAATTAAAACATACAAAAACACAGCGTATAACAATCTGTCTAATACGCTGTGTCTACATAATATTTATATTAAATTGTTAATTAATTCCTAAGCTACTTCTATCTCTTCCTGTGTGCTGCCTTTTCTTACAAATATAGCTCTGAATATAAGTCTTACAAGTGGTCCACAGTAGAACATCTGGTAAAGTATTGCCATTGGGAAGTTCATAGCCCATGTCTTAATCCACATTCCAAAAGATGACTCTTTGAAAAGGATTGTTGCAACAAGGCTCATAATCGGACACATAATGCAGCATATACATATTGATATTGCATATGTGATAAACTGTGGTCTGTCTGTTGGCTTCATAACTGTAAATGCAAGCATCTTTGCTATCTTTCCTACTATAAAGAATTCAAGTATGAAAGCTACTGGCACCATTATAGGTAATTCGTGCGCTGCTGCGATAAAAGTTGTTCCATCAACTGTACCTGTGTTGAGGGCTACATTATAAACAACCATTCCATAGACCATAATAGTTGCCATAATAATTGTGAATACTACGTCTTGAAATTTGTTTTTTGGCATAAAAAAATCCTCCTTAATGATAACTTAACTCAATGTGTTGTTCGTTATCATCCAGGAGGATGTTTCGTTTCCAATAAAACCATTTAAAGCCTGCATATTCTATCATATAGAAAGCTATACAGTCAAGTGTTTTTACTCTATCGTAATAATGCTATTGTAATAATGCGTAATAATGTATTTTTACTCTATCGTAATAATGTCCTTTAATATATAGTTAAACGATGGTGCTGAGCTGTCTTTATTTTCCACAAAGCCCTCTCTAAGGTCTATGATATCATTGGGATTATCAGTATTTACACCTATGTAGTCACCTTTAAACACAGTAAGTTTTCCCTTCTTAAACTGCTCGATAACATCTGCTACCATTTCCTTAGTTCCATCTGCAACAACAATATCATTAAACTCAAGCATTGAAACCCAGTCTTCATCAAAGCCTGCTCCCACATCATTACCATGTATATTACCTCTGATGTTCTTCTCAATCACCTTTCCATTAAGAACAGCATCAACTGCTGCCTTCATATATGGTTTCCAGTTAATCTTACAGCCTGTAAGATATGTAGTTGGTGCTACATCAAACATACTCTGGTTATAGCTCACATTAAAAACTGGTACATCTGAGGCTGTTTCCTCACAGGCAGTCGCTGGTCCTGCTGTATCTGAATGCTGTGATATAATAATGCATTTGTCATTTATAAGTTCTCTTGCATACTTCTTTTCAGTACGGTAATCATTCCACTTATATGTATACTTTACTGTCATAGTAGTATTACCCACAACCGATCTTGCTCCAAGCAAAAAAGCTGTATATCCTGATATAACCTCCGCATTAGGATACGCTGCAACATATCCTATCCTAGCCTCATTTTCTGTTATTATCCCTTCTGATATAAGCTCCCTCAGCTTTATACCCGCCGCGACTCCTGCTGCATATCTTCCTTCATATATGGCTCCCATAAATGTATGATAATTAGCATAGTATGGCTCCTCATTAGCGTTAGAGCATGTTGCCATGCAAAACTGCACATCTGGATACCTGCCAGCCAGCTCCTTAGTTGTTTCACCATAGTTATAGCTTGTAGAAAATATCAGATTACAGCCTGCATTTACAAGTCTTTCAAGATATTCTCTTTCTGTTCCCTCGGCAACATTATACATATGCATAACTTCTACCTTATCGCCATACTCTTCCTTAATGTCAGCAAGTGCCTCTATGAAATTGTCTGTATATGCAGTACTTGCATCACCTACATATATTATCCCCACCTTGATTCTCTTGTCTTCATCTTTTCTTGAATAAACCATACAGGCACCTATGATGATACTTACTGCAACACATGTTATAAAAGTTATGATACTCTCCCTGCTTACTATATAAGACAGCATCCTACCGGATATTTTCTTAATATTACTTATCTTCATCTGCTTCACCACCCTTATACAGACTATCCATGTCTATCCTGCCACTATCAATAAGTCTAAGCATAATATCCACAAGCTCCGGGTCAAACTGTGTGCCGCTGCCTCTTCGTATTTCCCCTAAAACATAGTCCTTATCAAGCTTCTTTCTATACACTCTGTTAGCTGTCATGGCATCAAATGTATCTGCTATTCCGATAATTCTTGCATTAAGCGGTATCTCTTCCCCTTTAAGACCATACATATATCCTTTTCCATCATATCTCTCATGATGATAAAGTGCTCCTTCCTCAACGTGATTTACAAGAGTAAAGCTTTTAAGTATTTCTGCTCCTTTTTCAACATGTGATTTCATAATGGCATACTCTTCATCTGTAAGTCTTTCCGGTTTGTTAAGTATTCTGTCTGGAATACCTATCTTTCCTATATCGTGAAGCAATGCCGCTTTTCTAAGGTTTTCACATTCTTCATCAGTATATCCAAGCTCCTTTGCTATCATAACTGAATACTCAGATACTCTTAGTGAATGTTGGCTTGTATTAACATCCTTTGCATCAACAGTCCTTGCAATAGTAAGAACTGTTTCGTTTCCCATCTCAAGCTGTTTCTTTACGAATTCGAGCTCTTTCTTCTGAAAATCAAGGGTTCTTTTAATCTGTGTATGGAATAATATCCACGTAAGATATGCAACTATAAGTGCAAATATTCCGACCATATACACCTTAAACCACCAATAGTCATATATCTTAGCTTCCTTGATAATTGTATATGTGTTTTCAGATATTGGTACCTTGCCATTTTCATCAAGAACTGACAAATGAAATGTATATGTGCCTACAGGTATGTTCATATATATTATATTAGTCAGATCACTTTGTAATATTATCCTTGGTTCAGCATCATACCCTTCCAGATATGTGCTTACATAAGGAGTATTAACAGAATAATTTATAATCTCAGGTAACATCTCTATCATCTGTGCTTTACTATCAATATAAAGTTCTTCCCCTCTTTTTACCCTGAGACTTTCTCCATCTACCTTTACGGACTTCATCTGTATACGATATGATCTTATTCTGGCACTATAATCATTGAGATTGACTATCATTACACCATCATCTGTTGACATGTACAGATTATTATTCACATCAATATAATCCCATGCATTAGGTGTTAGTGCTCTTTCAAGTCCACAATCCCCATTAAGAAGCTTATAATCAAGTTCTTTTCCAGAAAGTAAGGCATTCTTATCAACAACATATATTCCGGCTGAGCCCAGCACAAAAAGATTATCATTGTTTCCATTAACTACATTGTAATTATTATAGTAAGGAAAATTATCCAATATTCTTATAATGCCTGACTTATCCATATAACACAGACTGTTACTTGTTACTATAAATATACCTTCACCAGAATCATTCTTTACCATTCTTAGTATAACCGCTGAGCTAAGACCATCATCCTTATCATAATTATCTATTACTCTTCCATCACTAATAACTTCTATTCCATTGCCATCTGTTCCTGCAAGTATTACTCTTCCATAATCTGGTATATCTGTTTCAAGAGTACATAAAACCTTACTATTTTTCATGGAATAACCCATATTGCCGGTGACAGCTTCATCTACAATATAACTAAGTCCTGTATCACCTGCTGCAAGCATTGTATTATCACTTAACTCTGTTATAGTCCTGTATCTGTTTCCACTTAGTCCATTATTCTCATCATATCTTATAATATCACCACTATATGTAACCTCATATATTCCTTTGCCGGTTGTACATATCCACATATTATTTTTACTATCTGTTGTTATGCACCTTATTCTTACGTTATCAAGCTCTTTTACAAGTTTATTCACAAGCTCCTTTAAATCGCTGTCCAGCTTTTGAATATAATCACTATCAGCTGTAATACTGTCTGCAGCTGCATATGAAACGGCAATTCCACTATCTGTACCTATATAATAATTTCCATTCCACATTGTCACTGTGTTTACAACCAGATTTTCATCATTATATTCATAATTAAGCTGTGTAAACGCTGATCTGCTTAATCTTAACAGCCCAAGTCTTGATGATGTAAACCAGAGATTTCCCTGATAATCTGCTGTCATATGATCTATTGAATTATTAAAGCTGCCTGTATCAATGTTTATAAACTGATTCTTGCTGTCATAATATCCTGTACCATTATCTGCACATACAAAAAGTGTGGCATTTTCGGTTAATGTGTTATCTACAAAATATATTTCTTTAATATTATTAAGTTCATTGCAGCTTATGCTTTCTGTAAGTACATAAGCATTATTATTTAAATCATATTTATCTATATTTCCTTTTGATGTTCCCACATAAAGCATACCGGCATCATCGAATGAACACGTTGTATATCTTCCACCATCTGATGCACTATATTCTGAAATAACTGCTGCATTTTTTACAATACTAAGCTGTCCATTATCACTAACGACCGCTATGTTACCATTCTTATCAGAGTCTGCACTTACAGCATATTTTATATCATCTATATAGCTTTTAACTGTTAATCCACCAGCTAGAGAAACTACTGACATAGCACCTGTCGTGCCAATATAGTAATCACCATCAGAACCCTGTGTTATACACTTTACGGAATCAGCTGATAAGCCTTCCTTTTCTGATACAACATTTATGATTGTTTCATCAATCATTATCGATACGCCGCCATCATTGGTTCCTATCCATAATCTGCCCTCTTCATCTTTATACAGACAGTTTACAGTCTTAACAGAGGCATATTCATCCACCCATTTAAACTCTGTACCATTATACCTGTATAAACCACCATAAGTTCCTATCCATAGTATTCCATCATTAGTCTGTGCTATATCATTGGCACGGCCGCCTGGTATTCCGTTTTCTCTTCCGTAAACTGTCTGTAGATAAGTATTATAATCCGGTGTTTCTTCTATATTATTCTGATTATTCCTGATGTTATCAGAAGCTGCATACACGCACTTAGGTGTACCTGCTTCTATAAGCTGTACTGCTGCCATAGCAGCTATCCCGATATATATACAGGCTGTCATTATCCTTTTATCAAATCTGTTCTTTCCCTTGTCATACCTTACAAATATATAGAGTGCAAGCACAGTTATGATCTTATCAGGAAAATCAATATAAAATTGTCCTGCAATGTGGCTTAATAAATCATTAAAGCCTATTCCTAAAAGTGACTCAACAACTCCATCACCCCATATATTGTTGGTATAACCATTAAAAAACATATAATTAAAAATCATGGAAATAACACATGAAACAAGTGCAATATAAAAGCTTGATGTCAGTGCACCAAGCAGTGTTTTCATATAATCCTTACTTATGCAGATGCCCGCAATAACTGCTATAGAAACACTTACTATGGCATAACAGGCATACGTCCACGAATATATTATAGAATAAAGAATATTAAGAGTAACTCCAACGATAACACCACATACAGGTCCGCATACATAAGTGGCTGCAACTGTTCCTAGTGAATCAAGCCATAATGGAAGCCTGAGCTGTCCAGCAACACACTTACCTGCCAGATTTAACAACACACACATTATTATAAACACGCTTATTGTATACCATTTATTTTTCTTCATAGGCTTTTCTCCGTTCCGTATGCTGTATCATCCGTTGACTGTTATGTTTAATGCATCCTGACTGCTATATATGTTTTCAATGCATAATTTATGCATATCAGTAATGATTCAACTTTTATACTCTACCATAATAAAGTTATAATTATTATATCAAAAAAATAAATAACTGACAATGTATAAACGATTATTCTTTTGTATTATGCCTTGTCTAATCTTTTCCAACAATTAAAGATAGAAAGTATAATCGGAGCTTTTCCTCCAATATACAACTTTCTATTCTCTGTTTTTATAATGATTTTTATAATAATATTATATGTAAGAATATCCTATACATTTATATTTTCTTATGTCTTATGACATCCGCAATTCTTAGTGCTATAACAGCTACGATAACAACGGCTGCGACAATCCATACCCAGACTGATACATTATGAATATTAAAACACCTTACATTTATCCACATCTGATTAATTCTCGCTGTTTCGTCATTATCAAAATACTGCATAATAGCACTTCTATGCATTACTTCTTCCGTTGGATACTGTGCTGACAACATTCCTTCTGTCTGTGCCTTAGATGTTCTTAATATATATCTTGAATCATTAGATACTCCTGAGAAGAAATATCCTAAAGAATAATCTATTGCATCATCCTCACTTATTGTATCATCCTCTTCCATAAGTGACTCAAGACCATAATTCCATTTTAAATAATCATATATAACAGGACTCTGACCACCTGATATAACTGATGTATAGCCAATATAGTACATATTTCTTACTGCATTTTCTGGCATAGATACGAAATTAACAAATGCTTCTGCTGCCTTCTTCTTTTCTGAATTACCATTAATTCCTGATTTTAACATTGCCCAGCCATCAAAATACATATTAGTACATTCTTCTGGAATAGCAAAATTAAGCTCGACATCATTAGCTTCTGCCTGCTGCATTATGTATACAGCATCACCTGACCACTGATAGCCAGCACTGATCTTACCTGTAATAGCATCAATCTTACCACTGTCAGTTTCAAATGAATATACATTATCTTTAACCTGCTGAAGATATTCTAATACTTCATCAACTGTATCCTTTGATGTGTCATTCATCTCCTCTGACAGCTTATCAGTATAATCTGCCTGATTGATAAAATCCTGTGACCTTAACTTATCAGACTTGATTGCACCAATTGCCGCAAACATAGTATCTCTTACATTATCCTTAACAGTAATCATACGTCTGAACTTATCATTATTAATAATCTTCCATGTCGATGCCTCTTGCTTTGTAACATCTTCTGGATTATATATAATACCTGTAACACCCCACATATATCCAGCAGCATATTTACTCCAGGGTTCACCATTGATTGTATTATTATCAAAAGTCTGCTTTATAAATGGTGAAACACCTTTTGCATAATAATTCTCTTTGATTCCTGTGTCGTAGAATTCATCAGAAAATGGTTCAAGCCAGCCCTCAGTCATAAGCTTCATAAACATATATTCTGAAGGACATATTAAATCGTACTCATCACCTAATGTAAGCATATTGTAAAGTTCTTCATTAGTTCCAAGACAGCTATATTCGACATTAACCTTCTTGCCATATGTCTTATAATACCATTGAACAAAATCATCAACCATAGAATTATCGCCCCTGATATCTGTGCTCTCAAGGTCTATTGTTTCATCAGCGTTCCAGCCGCCTTCATCTATATACTCTTCCCAGTTACATATTCTAAGTGTAATTGTATCGTTATCTGCCGCCTCTGCTTTAGTAGAATTAAATCCTTTCCACACTCCTGTTATACTTCCAGACAGCATTTCAACAGCCAAAATCATAGCAAGCGAAACTTTTATAACCTTTTTCGTCAAATGTCTGATATAAGATGTAATATCTATAATCACATTTTTATTCATTAATGTTTCTCCTTCTGGGCTTCATTCTTTATAGGTGCAAAATTCATAACAACTTCAACTATAACTACAATCAGGAATATAATTGTCGATAATGCCCATAATGCAGTCCTAATATTAGTCTGCGAACCCTTTGTTGCATTAACAACATATGTACTTATTGTATCAAATGTTGCCGGTTTCGTATAAGTTGCCACAAAATAATCATCAAGTGATAAAGTAACTGCCATAACGAATCCTGAAACAATACCTGATGCAATCTGAGGTATAATAATATGAATTAACGTATATCCCGGTGTTGCTCCAAGGTCAAGTGCAGCCTCATAAAGACTTGGGTCCATCTGCTTTAACTTGGGAACAACCGCAAGATATACAAATGGTGCACTAAGCACTGTATGTCCTATTATAAGTGGAATATAAGTATTCTTGCTTACCCCGAATACAACAACCAGAAGAATACATAATGAAAAACCTGTCACGACATCGGCATTAACAACTGGTATCTGGTTAAGAACTGACATTGTACCATTAACATTTTTCTTAGAATAAAATGCTCCAATTGCACCTATTGTTCCAAGTATTGTAGCAAGCACCGCACTTCCAATTGCAAGTGCAATTGAACCTATAATCATATCTATAAGCTCTGGTGTTGTAAATAATGTCACATAATTATGGAACGAAAATGAATGAATAGCCCCAATATTAGGTGAATCTGTAAAACTATATACTGCTAATATAAGAATCGGAACATACATAAATATAAGTACAAGACCGATAATTGCATATTTAACACATTTTTTAAACATACCTGTCCTCTTTCCCATCACATATATCTACAGCTTGCGTCCTGAACCTTCATTATCGCTGTCTGCTGATATAAGACTGATTATACATATAATTATAAGAAGTATAAGTGCTATCATTGAACCATTATTCCAGTCGTATGCACTAAAGTAGCTTCCTATAAGACTACCCATAATATATGTACTGTTATAAAGCATATCAAGCACTACATAATTAGTCATCGCTGGCAGGAACACCATTGATATTCCACTTATAATTCCCGGTACAGATAATGGCAATATAATCCTTATAAATGTCTGGAAATTATTAGCTCCCAGATCATTTGCTGCTTCTATAATGCTGTTATCCATTTTCGATAATGTCGTATACAATGGGAGTATCATAAATGGAAGAAAATCATAAGTCATTCCAATAACTGTATTAATAAATGGATAAAATGCAAGATTACCTTCTATTAATGAAAGAACTTCCTTAAGTGCTGTAATTCTAAGTGTAAAGTTAATCCACATTGGAAGCACAAAAAGCATAAGAATAACTGCTTTTCTTTTAATCTCGCTCTGTGCAAGTATGTATGCAACTGGATACGCTATTAAAAGACACACCATAGTTACAACAAATGCCAGTGCAAAACTGTAACACAATGTTCCAAGTGTGTTAGGATCTGTAAAGAAATTACAGAGATTACTTACTGTAAACTGTCCCTGTCCATTGGTAAATGCATAATATATCAATACAAGCAAAGGGGCTGCAACAAATAATAAAAGGAATGTTCCATAAGGAATTCCAAGCTGCTTACGCGATAATACATTATTCATCTTTATTAATTCCTTTCCCTTTACTTACTTTTTTAACTGGAACTTCATCTTGTCTTCTGGCATAACAAGTCCTACAGCATCGTCCATATTCCACAGATACTCATCATCTACAATAAGGTCGTGTCCATATTCTGTTCTTACAACGTAACTGTAATGGTCACCCTTATAGATAAGGTTGATAATATGTCCTGATACAAGACCTTCATCCACATTATCGCTCATTCTTATATCATATGGCTGGATTGAAACCATAACCTTTAACTTAGCTGTATCAACAGCCTCGTTATTCTCATCAACTAAAACATTGTCCTTCATACTTGATTTGGGAATAACTTTTGTTAAATCGCAATTAATAACCTTGCCATTAAAATCAAGTGTATAATCACTATTAATATTAGTAACAAAGCTTGTTGTATGGTCCTCAGCAAGCATAATATGAATTCCGTCCGGCTCAAGCTTCATACCAATTCTTTCACCGACAGAATAACATTTGGTCGTTCTTATAACCATTTCGTACTTGCCCGATTCAACAGTAACCTCATAGTGCATACCTTTGAATATAACCGACACAACTTCGCCCTCAATAATTCCGTCCTCTGGCTTAGTTATAATTACATCTTCCGGTCTTACAACAACATCGACAAGCGTACCCTCTGGAACATCGTCCATTCCTATGAATTCACCGCCGCAAAATCTTACTTTCATATGTCCTGTCATAATACCTTTGAAAATGTTACTTTCACCGATAAAGTCAGCTACAAATGCATTCTGCGGCTCATTATATATATCCTCAGGCGTACCAATCTGCTGTATCCTGCCTTCTGAAAGAACAACAATCTTATCAGACATTGTAAGTGCTTCTTCCTGATCGTGTGTTACATATATAAATGTAATTCCAAGTTCATCGTGCATATGCTTCAATTCAATCTGCATTTCCTGACGCATTTTCAAATCGAGTGCACCTAACGGCTCATCAAGCATAAGAATTTCCGGCTCATTAACCAAGGCTCTTGCAATTGCAATTCTTTGCTGCTGTCCACCTGATAAGGTAGATATCTTTCTATTCTCAAACCCCTCAAGGTCAACTATATCAAGAACTCTCTTTACTTTCTTTCTAATCTCCTCTTTTGGCAGCTTTTTAAGTTTAAGTCCAAATGCTATATTGTCATATATATTCATATGTGGAAATAAAGCATATCGCTGGAACACCGTATTAATTGGTCTTTTGTTAGCTGGAAGCTGTGATATATCTTCTCCATTAAGAAATATCTCTCCACTTGTTGGCATCTCAAATCCTGCTATCATTCTTAATGTAGTAGTCTTACCACATCCGGATGGTCCAAGAAAAGTGACGAACTCTCCTCTTTTTACTTCAAGATTAAAATCGTCTACAGCCTTAAATCCATTATCACTATATACTTTACTAATATGTCTTAATTCTATTATATTATCTGCCATCGTTCTCCTTTTGCACCTCGTGGTTAATTTATTAATTCAGCATATATGCCTTATTACTTCTATCTGTTATTTTAATAATTATACATAGATTTATCAATAATAATCTTCAATATCTCATTATATTGTTACTTTATTGCCTTATTATTCTATTACTTTATTATTTAGTCTGCCTGTCAGGTACGTTGACTATACTATCTATCTTCTGCTTTAATATTGACAGGCTTCCCATTCTCTTTAATGCCATATCAGACTGCTCCTCCATCTGCTTTAGCTTCTGCGTATTTCCCATTGTCTTATATACATTTTTATAAAATTCCGCATTATAATACTCTGCAACCGCTATGCTTTCATCCAGTTCATTGTCCTGAATATTATCTATCACAATCTTATCCCTGCTGGCATAATCTACTGCCCTGCCATATTCATCATTCTTATACAGGTTCATAAACCAGCGTGTATTATATGTCCTGTTCTCATCATTATAATTCTCTGCTACCGCTATTATCATCGCAGCATTAAGAACAACAAGAATTACAATAATTATATCCATAATAATTAATCTGCTTTTCTTCATAATAATCCTCATTCCTGCGCACATTTTGCGCATATCGGCTTTGTGTCAAATGTATACAAACATAAATCCTGCGTATAAAAAATCCATTTTCACATCTATCCTCTTTGTATAAGGCACTGCTCAATTCGTGCGCTTGAAAATGTATCAATAGCCTCTAAATCCTCATCTGTAATGTGATAATATTTCTTAAGCAGTACTCCCATATCTTCCCGCATTTTGTTAAGATACTTTTCATTGTCTGATGTCATAGTTACTTCTTTATCTTTATATGCCGATAACTGTGTATAGTAGTAAAACTGCGAAAGATAATATGCCAGATTAGACACATCTGACTGTGTAAGATTATAATTATCACTATCGTTAGTATTCATAAATCCCACTGACCACACATAATATCTTACACCCATAAGAACCGAATATTCTTTATCAAATGCTTTATTATCAAGAGCATCTATCTCATCACTATAATCCGATAATTCCTTATAACTACTGCTATCAAGATATGAATATATTTTATTACTTATTTCTGTATAATTATTCGTTATTGCTGATTTCTTTACAGCCTTTTTTACAGAGCCAGTTAATGCAATACCAATAAATGCTATAAGAAGCAGTGCAATAACAACTGCGGGTATTGCAAATGCGTAAGCTTTCTTTGAATTACTGTCCGCCTTATTATGTACATTCTTTTCTGTATTATTGAAATCTTTATCATACCTGTCTATGGCTTTTTTATGACTTTCTGTATAATACTTATCTTCCATCTATTATCTCTTTTCTTATATTATTAACGGCAATGCTTTCGTTGTGTCTGTCAATTGCTTTTACAGAAAATATAGCTGCCACCAGTATGATTACAACCGCCAGTACAAGGACAAGCACTTTTACAGCCTCTTCTACAATTATTTTTTTATTAATATCAGCAAGTTCTGCCAGCCTTTGCCTAAGTCCTGCCAGTCCTTTCATATATGATTTTTCCTGTCCATAATAATTGGAATTGCCACAATATGGACACTGGCTGAGATTTTTATTAAATTCTGCGCCACACGAAGGACATATCACATTCATTTTATTATTCATACTTATTTTTCACACTTTCTTCTATAATAAGTTGGATTTGCGTACTATCCGCCGTCCTTATAGCCTGCACCTGTTCATCACTCACATAAAAATATGTCTTTAATATTGCATCCATATTCTTATAAATCTGTTCTACCTTCTCATCAGACGTATCTCCAACCGCAAGCTTTCCATATATATAATGAAGGTTATCCAAATCATAAAATTCATCCAGCAGACCACAAATATCTGTCAGTGCCTTATTCTTATAAAATATATTATCCGCGGCAAGATATTCACTTATATAATTATTCACAAATATGTATATCTGTGCAGCCTCTATCTGTGGGTGATAATCAAGATACGGACCATCTGACCAGCCTGATATATTAATGCTGTCACTATAATTAAAGAAATCATAGTAATCTTCATTCTCCCAATATCTGTCTAACGTGGCTGTCACCGTATCATATTCACTAACAGCATTTTTCTGCTTAATAAAATACCAGTCGTGTGTAAGCATATACACCACCAGACCAATAAACATTGCAAGAAGCACCGCTATAGCCACTCCACGCACAAGCACTTTTACTGTATACAGCTGCTGTGCGCTTATTGATTTTTCCGCCGTATTAACTTTTGACTGATATTTGTCATAATCTTTTTTATAGGCTTCCCCTGCCCTATTCTTCCTGCCACAATGCGGACACACCTCATCGGTCAGATTAAGCACTGCCCCACAATACTGACATTTCATATTAAATGTACTGCCTTTATAAATATTCTCCCTTTCCACGCTTTCCCTCACTTTTTCTCTCTTTTATGCTATTTATAGATAATTATTTATTGTATATACGAATAAAATGTATTAT